>Ga0302221_10000011_pt1 | contig 250270 bp, 211 predicted proteins | sample II_Palsa_E2_1_FD_193517 | JGI IMG/M metagenome (GOLD analysis project Ga0302221, IMG submission 193517) | Peat permafrost microbial communities from Stordalen Mire near Abisko, Sweden - II_Palsa_E2_1 | ecosystem: Environmental > Terrestrial > Soil > Palsa > Peat permafrost | place: Sweden... | reverse complement strand
AGTTACCGGCTTCCAGGATAGTTCCTTATTCTCCAACGTGACTTATAATTATAAGATTCTGGCTATTGGAGTCGGCGGAAATTCCGCTTATTCTCCACAGGTGACGGCTACTACGCTGGATAATCTTCCAGTGATCACGAAGTTGCCTGCCAATGAACAGGCCAGGTATGGGGTCACCACCGTGATTCAATTGAGCGCTACTTCAGTTAATGCAGGAGCACTAGCTTTTACGGCCTATAATCTGCCGACTTCGCCTTCGTTCTCGACCTTCGTTGATAACGGAAACAGGACCGCCACCCTGACGCTGAATCCTACGGTGAGCAACCAGGGAACCTATCCCGGCTTGTATATCGTGGTCACAGATATCTATGGCGGCACCGATACGACCAAATTCACTTTAACCGTAAATAATAATATCGCTCCTGTTCTCAATACCATTTCGAATGTTACCATGAACGAAGGAGATACCCTGACCATTCCTTTAGTGGGGTCGGACCAGAATGCGGGTGATCTGTTGACGCTTGCGGCTACGAATGCCCCTGCCGGCTTTACAGTAACCCAAATTTCAAATGGAGTAGCCAATTTATTCGTACATCCGAGTTATTCCGCTGCCGGTACTTATAACGTACAGGCAACTATAAATGACAACAATGGAATGTCCACCTCTCAAAACTTCTTGATTCAAGTGAATTATAAAAACCCGAATCAAAGAATTTTGACCCGGATGGTGTACAAGGATACCAGCTTGCTTCCTGCATGGAATGGCCTGCTCGGTCCGGTAACTACCAACCTGCATGATTCAGCGGGTAATGCAACAACAATTGGTCTGAGTTTCACGAACCCGTATTGGTGGAATCCCTTTAACGGAGGATCTTCCACGGGTAATAATTCCGGTGTCTATCCGGATCCCGTACTTACGGACTATAATTGGTTCGGTAGTATTTATGGTGCCCCCAATGTCATCAACGGGATCGTAACCGGCCTGGATACCAGCCAGTATTATACCTTGACTTTCTTTGCCAACAGCGTGTATAATGGAGAACCCAACAATGGCGTCACAACCTATTCGGTGGGAACACAAACCGTTTCACTGGCTGTGCAGAACAACCAACAAAACACGGTATCCATCCCCAGCATCAAACCGGCAATCGGCGGAACGATCGCCTTCAATATGGGTTTGGGACCGAATACTGTGCTGGGTTATATTAATGCCATAGTCATAACCAAACAATACAATGACGGAACCGCTCCTGCAGGCGTCAGCGGACTTGCAGCCGTAGATGCACCGAGCCAGGTCCAGCTGAGCTGGGTAGATTCGGCTTATAATGCGGTCGGATACCAGGTATGGCGGGCTTTGGCATCGAACGGAGTCTATTCCCTTTTGAATACCGTACCGGGTAACGCAGCCACTGCGTATGTCGACAGCAATGTCACAGGCAATACTACCTATAAATATGAAGTGCGGGCTATGAACGGGAACGGCTATTCCGCCTTCGACAGCGTAACGACAACCACACTCAACCGGTTGCCGAAGATCACTGAGCTCGCCAATGTGAGCTTGGTAGACACTCAGTCAGTGGTGGTGAATGTTACAACCACTGATGATCCGACGGCCAAATTGACGCTGACGGCTTCTAATCTGCCCCCATTCGTGACCTTTACCGATAATGGTAACGGAACGGGAACAATGAACATTGCTCCGACGGTGGGCACCGTAGGCGTTTATCAGAATATTACCGTAACGGTAACCGATGAACTTGATTCAACCGCATCGACTAGTTTTACTCTGGCGGTAACTGAACCGAATGTGAGATCTGTGTATGTGAATTTCACAGGTGGACCGGTTAGTCCTCAGCCTTGGAACAGCTTTACGTCGCCACCATTTGCAGGTACCACGATGTCCAACCTCCTGGATGCCAGCAATACGCCTAGTGGGATTTCAGTAGACTTACTGGATGGCTTCTCCTGGTTCGGCTTTACAGGTTGGGTTACCGGAAATTCAGACGGGGTTTATCCGACCTCGGTCATACAAAATTTCTATTATGATCCGTCCACGGCAACGCGCAGGATCCAGGTCAGCGGACTGAATAATGCACTGTATTATAACTTTGTTTTCTTCAACAGTCAGTACGACGGCATAGGCGGTCTGACCAATTTCGCAATCAACGGCCAGACTGTATCACTACAAGCTGATTTCAATATTAATAAAACCGTTGCGATCAATGGTATTCAACCGACGAATGGAGTGATTACCATCGGTGTGTCCAAGGGAGCAGGCGCGGCCAATATGTATATTAACTCCTTTGTCATCCAGGCTTATGATACCACTTCCGGCCTGGTGCTGAATCCGACGGATCTTAGAGCCTTAACACGTTCGCAGACCGCGGCCACTCTGCAATGGCAGGATCGCTCGGCTATTGAAACGGGTTATCAAGTGTGGAGAGCCAGCGACAGTACAGGAGTCTATGCGCAGATCGCTAGCCTGCCAGCCAATACGACTACCTATCAGGATACCCATTTAAGCCGCGGCACTAATTACTACTATATCGTGCGGGCTGTATCAAACGGCAATTACTCGAATTACAGTAATGTGCTGGCGTTGACCACTTATTCTGATGCGATTTATGTGGCGGTCAACAATACACCGGCGGCTCCAGCCCCTTGGAATAACCTGAACAGTCCAGGAGGCGTTGGAACGACCTGGAATAGCTTCTATGATAGTACCGGTGTACCTACGAGCTTAAGCATGGTGCAGACCGGCGCCTTTGCGGGAGCCAATTCTCTTGGTGACACGGTGGCCAATAACGGCGGCATTTATCCCAATTCAGTGATGAAGTACCAGTACGTACTCTTCCAGGGTAATGTTGGAACATTCCTGATCTCGGGATTAGACCTTGCTAAGAAGTATGATATCACGTTCCTGGGAAGTGAAAACTACCAAGAAGGCAATAATAGTACGGCCTATATCGTGAATGGAGATTCAGTTTTCATGAATGCGATGTTCAATACCAATGCCGTGGTGACGCTGCGTGGCGTTTCACCGAACAGCCTGGGACAATTTAACCTGGTAACGGAGCCTTATACCTTAAACTCCACTACTGGCTGGTTTAATGCAATGGTCATTGATGGTTATACGCCATTGCCACAAAATCCGCCGATACCGCCTCCATCCGGGAATACCCTGACGTCGGTAATACCAGTAGCGGACTTCTTGTCCTTGGGAGCTGAGACTTTACAAAATACAAAAACGGATACTTTGATCAGCGCCTATCCGAATCCATTCCATTCGTTCTTCACTTTGTCTGTGCCTGCCGACTCTTATAATGAGAAAGTCCAGGTAGAGCTCTATGATGTGAATGGTCAGCGGGTGTTTGTACAACAATTTGAGAATATGGTTCAGGGTAATAATTACCTGCGGATAACTCCGGATCATAGTCTTTCTTCCGGTGTCGTGTATTTAGTGAAAGTGATTTATCCGGAGAAAAAGACCTTCAAAGTATTCAAGCTCATTAAGGAATGATGCTCTGATTAAAGCAATCACCAATAAACACAAACAGGGACTCGATCCCTGTTTGTGTTTTTAATAACCCCTCGTCGATTTGAATTCTGGCGATTTACTATTAAATTTGAGCCATCTATGCCTTCCAACAAGGATTCCGTTCATGAAAAGATTGTTACGGCCGTGGTTGCTGCGGTAATGATTGGCATATTTCTTAAGGTATTGTTTTTTTGATCCAAATAACCGTGAACAAAGAAATTGCCCATCCAAAGTCCAGATCTCATATAAGGTTAAGGTTTGGGGAACGTATCGGAAGGATATTCCTCGAAAAAAAACTGAACAACTGGGTCGGGGTCTTACTGTTTACCGGGATTGGTGTTTCCATGGGCTGGATGTTGGCTACCAGGCCACTTCTCGGTGTTGGCATAGTCCTGTTAAGCATGAGCCTGGCGCTGGTTATTGCCTGCCTGATGAGCACGGAAACCGGTTTCTATCTTAACATGGCCTATACTTTCTTCGCCTACCATTTTTCCAGGCTTTTATTCAATGATCCGCTCCCTGTGGGAGTGATTACCGATATTTTTACCGGCTTGATGCTTTTCAGTCTTTTCATAAAAAGAATTTCTCTGAGAAAAAGTATAAACGAATTCACGCATACGACGATCATCGTGCTGACCATTCTCAATTTTTTTTACGGATCCCTTGAATTATTTAACCCGGAAGGGCATTCGTTTGATGCCTGGCTTCAGGCAATAAGAAGATCGCTGGAAACTTTTATCTTCCTTTTTATTGCTTTTCAATTTCTAAACAACAAGACAACGATCAGGAAATATATTAAGACATTGTTTATTCTTTGTACCGTGGTAGCGATATATGGCTGTATCCAGCAATGGCATGGATTGTTTGATTTTGAAAGAAACTGGGTGATGTCGGATGATTTGAGATTCGGATTGGATTTTATTAACGGCGAATTCAGGAAATTCTCCACCTTCAATGATCCAACGGCTTTTGGCAATACGATGGCTGCCTGCAGTGTGTTCTTTACCATCATTGCACTGAACAGCCGTGACAAAAAAATAAAAAGGGTGCTGCTCGGGGGCGTTGTGTTCATGTTATTAGGTATGGCGTATTCTGGAACCCGGACGGCCAATGTGATGTTACTGGCTGGTTTAGTGATGTACATTCTGCTGAGTTTTGATAATAGGGGGACCCGGGTATTTGCCGTTATAGCTACCCTTGTTTTCATGGCAATCTTGAATGTTCCCGTATATAATAATAACACCATCAACCGGTTTCGCTCCAGTTTCGCGGGGACCAATGATGAATCCTATAAGGTGCGGGAATTAAGCCGGAACTATATCCGGCCCTACCTGCATGCCCATCCTTTTGGAGGAGGTCTTGGCACCACGGGCACGCTTGGATCGGTCCTGAATCCTGGGCATTTTCTGGCAGGGTTCCAGACGGATAGTGGCTATCTTCAGGCAGCTCTTGAAATTGGTTGGGTTGGACTATTCCTGATTTGCTTATTGTTCTTTTTTGTGCTGCGCCGGGGGATCGCTGCTTTTTTTAATTGCAGGGATCCCGAAATGAAGACAGTATATGCGGGGGCCACCTGTTCTATATTCTGCTATTATGTAGGTATGTTTGCCCAAAACACACTTGGACAAATCACAGATATGGCTTTTTATTTTCCTTTAATGGCATTGATTTTAAGATTTAAGCATGCTGACAACCAGGGATAAGATTACAGATTTTTTTTCTCGGCAATGGATTTTGCTCCTGGTCTTTGCTGCAGTTATTTTGCCCATTACCGCCATTGAATATTCCGTGCTCAGACAAACGAAGGGTATTTTCATGTATCCCCTGGATGACGTATACATTCATATGGCGCTGGCTAAGAATCTGGCCTTTTATCACAATTGGGGAATCAACCGATACGACTTTGCATCAGCCTCTTCTTCTATTTTATATACCCTGTTCCTGTCGGGATTATTCCGGTTATTTTGTACCCAAATTATCATCCCTTTTATTGTTAACTGTGTGGCGGGAGCGGTTCTATTAGTCATCGTTCAAAAATGGCTCCGGAAGCAGGGTATTCATAATACTCCTCAATTGATCCTGCTCCTTTGCATTGTTTTTATCAGCCCAGTTCCCATCCTTCTGATTTGCGGAATGGAACACACTTTACAGTGCCTGTTCTCCTTCCTGTTCATATTTGGGTTTTCGGATTGGCTTGAGTCCAATCTCATGGAGAAAAAAGAAAAATGGAGATTCCCGGGATCACTGATCGTTTACGGTGTGCTCGTCTGTCTGATCCGCTACGAAGGCCTCTTTCTCATCGGCATTGCAGGCCTTATTTTGATTTTCCATCGCAAAGTGGGGATGGCATTCAAGTTGGGCTGCATATCTGTGCTTCCCCTGGTTATTTTCGGTATTTATTCTATATCCAAAGGCAGCTATTTTCTTCCCAACTCGGTTTTATTAAAATCGGAAGATGCCCATTTATCCTTCAGCGGCATCATTCAGTACCTGGATAATATACTCGTACAAAGACTGACTGTTGTCAGAACCGATAATCTTTCGGCAGGAACACCCAGACCGGGTATTAGTTTATTGGCTACCCAGCGATTGCTGATAATCCTGCCTTTGAGCTGGTTTCTTTTCCGCAAATTCATCCGGGAAAGAATGGCATACGGATATATTTTGGCAATACTTACCGGCTGCACCCTGCTACAACTCGCTTTTGCCTCCACCGGCTGGCTGTATAGGTATGAAGCATACCTGATTTTTTGTTCGGTGACCATGGTAGGCGTTCTGATTTATAAGTACGGAGCTTTAATGATCAAGCAGGATGGGATCATCGCCTGCCTTCTAATGGTTGTCCTCTTTTTCGGATTATTATTTCCTTTTGTCTTGAGAAGCTCGGCGGCTTTTTCAAAAACGAGTACGGCCTGTATCAATATTTATCAGCAGCAATACCAGATGGGTCTTTTCCTGCACAGATATTATGACCAGGAGGTGATTGCTGTAAACGATATCGGGGCTGTTTCCTACTTGACCGCTGGGCGTGACCTGGATTTATGGGGTCTTGGAAACATACAAGTGGCCAGGAGCCGTAAAAATAAATATTATACCCCTGATTTCCTGGACAGCCTTTGCAAAGCAAGCCATGCTAAACTCGCCATTGTGTATCAGACCTGGTTCAGCGATTCTTTGCTCAACCGGTGGACTAAAGTAGCCAGCTGGCAAATTCAAAATAATGTCATCTGCGGCGAGGACCGGGTTTATTTTTTTGCGGTCGATGGAATTGACGCGCCGGTTTTGAAAAAAAATCTAAGGAAATTCGAGCGGACCCTACCGGCCAGCGTCTCTGTACGCTATTACTAGCCAGAGACTCCCCTTTCCCGGACCATTCAAAGCGGATCGCAGGCAGCTGCGTTGATCAATTATCATCGGATTAAGAGTATACAATGAAATGGTTTGCACATAAATATAATGTTTTGACGTTATTTTTACCGGAACATTAGGGCAATTGAAAAGAAGGGAAAGAATGGTAAAAAAGAAAGACAATGAAAGTTTATTTTAAAAATCTGGACGGCATCCGGTTCTTTGCCGCGCTCATGGTTTTGCTCCAGCATTCTTTTGGATTTAAGAAAGGCTATTCGGATACCTATCCCTTTTTAAACCGGTGTTTTGATTATACGGGTAGGATGGGCGTAAATTTATTTTTCCTGCTCAGCGGTTTTTTGATCAGTTATTTATTATTAGTTGAAAAAGATACAACGGGTACCATTAGCTTTAAGAGTTTCTATTTGCGCAGGATATTGAGAATCTGGCCGCTTTATCTGGGATATGGTTTGATCCTGACTTTTCTGTCACCATATGTGATTGAAAAATTGGGGATGTTTAACGATACGGATCTTCCGACCATGTTCCTAAACCTGCTTTTTCTCCTGTTTTTTTCTGTAAATTTTCAATTGGCTTTCGTAGGCTCCAACCGGGGAATGTTCGAGATCAGCTGGTCTGTTTGCATTGAGGAGCAGTTTTATGTATTTTGGCCATGGCTTATCAATGCCTTTCGCAAAAAACTGGCCGCTTTATTAATCGTCATATTCAGCATCAGCATTCTGGCCCGGATCATTATCGTATTTATTTTACCGCTTATATTCCCCACCTGGAGTCTTGAAAAGGTGCTGCTGATTAATTATGTTTTGATATTCGACAAGCTGGATCTGTTTGGAGGAGGGCTTTTCGCTGCTTTATTATTTTATCACAAAGACCGGTTCCAACCTTTCTTTAAAGCATTATTCCGGCCCTGGATCCAGGTAATGATGACCATTCTGGCTTTTTTATATGCTATTTCCATTTTGAAGCCAAATAATATGTTCTTTTTGCTTTTTGCGGACCATTATGTCTGCGCCATTTTATTTGGGTACGTGTTACTTGCAGCCGTTGTCGAAAATTCAATCTATTACCTTGAATATCCTTTATTAAAAACCTTGGGGAAGATATCTTTTGGCATCTATCTTTTCCATACGGCGATATGCCAGTTTGTTCTCATTTTTTTTGAAAAATATATCGGCCATCCCCAATCCGGATCCTGTATGACCTGGTTTATCCTTTCATCTGTCTGGCTGCTACCGGAATGACTGCCTATATTTCCTATACCTATTATGAAATGTGGTTTTTGAAAAAGAAAAAGAAATTTGAACTGGTACTAACCCGGATCTGAGGGGTAACAGGCGGGTGGGAGCTAAATAGATAGAATGATAAGGAGACGCATTCTGGGAAATGCCAAAGAAGGATGCCAAAAGGGGCAACCATAATCACAAATTTCCTTTCTTCATCTCCGATACGGCATAATCGCAGGCGCGCGCGGTTAGCGCCATATAGGTGAGGGAAGGGTTCTGCCAGGCGGATGAGGTCATACAGCTTCCATCTGTGATGAAGACATTCGGAACTTCGTGCATCTGGTTAAAGCGATTGAGCACAGAGGTTTTAGGATCAAGACCCATTCTTGCCGTACCCATTTCATGAATGGCGGATCCCGGAGGGGCAAGATGACCGTAGGAATGCACATTTCTAAACCCAGCGACCTGCAGCATTTCCTCGGCTGATTCCTGGATATCCTTACGCATAGCATGCTCGTTTTGCTGATATTGAAAAAAGACTTTGATCAAAGGCAGTCCCCATTTATCTTTCAGTTGGGTATCCAGTTCTATTCTATTGTTATAATAAGGCAAAGTCTCCCCCCATGCGCCTATCCAGAGGAACCAGGGACCGGGTTTGAGGAGGTCTTTTTTAAATGCGCTGCCAAATCCCGCAATTTCGCTTAGGTTTTCCTTCCATTCCTGCCGGTTCCCGCCACCCTGAAAACCAAAGCCCCGGAGATATTCCTTTTTTGAATGGGGATCCCCCAGATTTCTAAACCTTGGAATATAAATACCTACCGGCCTCCTGCCAGAATAATATTGATCTTCGAATCCCTCCAATTCCGCCTGTGCACCCGTTCCAGTGAAATGATCCATCAAATTATGTCCGATTTGGCCGCTGGAATTCCCCAATCCTTGCGGGAATCTTTTGGAAACGGAATTCAGGAGAATAGCTGCTGTGGCGATTGTGGAAGCGTTCACAAAAATGATCCGGGCAAAATATTCTGTTACCTCCAGGGTATGCGCATGCATAACCCTGACACCAGTGGCTTTGTTTTTTTGTTCATCATAGATCACCTCCAAGACAATCGAATCGGCGAGCAGGGTCATCCGGCCCGTGATCTCCGCCGCAGGAAGGGTAGCAGCGTTACTGCTGAAATAGCCGCTGAAAGGGCAACCGCGGTCGCAAAGATTCCGGTATTGACAAGGCCCTCTGCCATGGAGCGCCTGACTCAGATTGGCGACCCGCCCAATAGTGGCGATCCTGTCGGCGTAATGTTCCTTAAGTTTTCCGGCAAAATGATTCTCCACACAATTCATTTCCATCGGAGGCAGGAATTGTCCATCGGGCAATTGGGGTAACCCTTCCGCCTTTCCGCTGATGCCGACAAAGGACTCCACATAATCGTACCAGGGCGCCAATTCCTTGTACCGTATCGGCCAATCAACCGCTATTCCTTCCTTTTTATTGGCTTCAAAATCCAGGTCGCTTAAACGGTAACATTGTCTTCCCCAGGTAAGAGAACGACCTCCGACCTGATAACCCCTTATCCAAAGGAAGGGATCGGCCTGGACATAGGGATGTTCCTGATCATTTACAAAAAATTGCTTGGTGGCTTCGGTATAAGCGCTGCTCTGTATGGGATTTTCTTCCCGATCCTTTTCTGTATTGTTCAGCCGGTGGGGAAATTGCCATGGCGCAAGGAATGCCGTTGTATAATCTTTGATATGTTGAACGCTCCGGCCCCTCTCCAGTACCAGCGTATTCAATCCTTTTTCGCAAAGCTCTTTGGCGGCCCATCCACCCGTAATTCCAGAGCCGATTACAATTGCGTCATACATATGTCCTGGTATTTCTCGGGTATCCTAATTGACTCTTTAGCCTCACCCATTTTGCTGAATTGTGAAATTAAAATAAATTATCAGAACTAGCTGCTCCTGAACAAACAATTGCTCACCCACTCCCTTCATCTTGTCGCCCACGCACGTTGAGCCGGGGTCAAGGGAATGCAGCCATGGTAGCTGCCGGGAACAGGAATATAGTCGAGCCCCTTTGTAGCCCCCGGCTCAGAGGTGCAATATCCTTCTACAGTATAAGCTTTCAATGTTGTAAAAAAAGGCTTGCCCAAATACCTGTTCTGCGCCTTTCCAATGATCCCTCGGAAAGGTCTAGCAATATCTTCAAAATGGGTCAATACAGCCTCTTTTTCCAATTGCTTGCATTGCTCGTAAGGTTTTTGATAATTAGATTGGCAGTGGCTTTCCAATTCTTTTAGCCCGTCAATAAATTTGTTGGCTGTCATCCTTTCAGTGCAAGTCTCAATCATGATGATGATAAAATCGCACACTCTGGCTTCATTAGCGCCAGGCGTTTCCGTAGTCGGAATGATGGTAGCAGCCAAGGAGGAAATTAATTCCCGATGTTTTTTGAGGTAAGGGAAATCCGGTGTTTTATTCCAATCGTACCATTTATATCCTGAAAACACAATCCCTCCGCCAAGAATAGTGACTGCAATACGACCAATGGCTTTACGTCTATTCATGAAAGGGAAAGATTTTTGGGTTTTATGTCCGTATTCTTCCTGAAGGAAAAAAGAAACCACAAAGGTCCGTCCAATATAAGTAGATTATAGAAAATAATTGGTAGGGTAATTCCAAAGAAGATCCCCGAAAAAAGAAGCAGGAACGGATTGTCAATCCCAAAAAACCGAGTAAACAGCAGCCGTACAAGTCCGGCAACAAAAATATGCATCACATAAATGTACAGGGAGTGATACCCCACGATCCGGAGAAATGAAAGCACATTCCAGCTTTGCATGCGAAATGACAAAATAAACATGCTCAGGCAACCTATCAGGGCAATAGCGAGAAAATCGATTTGTCCCGGGCCGGTAGGATGACTTAGATAATAGACCTGGGTAAGAAAGAATATTGGGGAGATCGCCAGCAGGCTATATCCATTTTTCAAAAAGCGTTGAACTTTTTCCTTAAAGAAAAAGACTGAGATCGCGTCGCCGAGTGCAAAAAATATATAGAATTCCATCCAGTCCGATATCATGCTGATACGCTGGCACCATGGTGAGCAGAAATACAATATCAGGCCTAGAATCAACTGACCCAAGAATTTCATTTTGAGCTGGGTTTTAACTAGCAGATAGATCGCCGTAGTGTTGAATAGGGCAGGCAGGTACCAAAATTGATCCAGGGCCCTGGGCTGGTAGAGTATATAAGTATAGTCAACGAGCGTCCTGTTGGAATTGGTATTCGGTCCAAGGATAATCTGGATGGTAACCTGGAGAAAGACCCAAATCAGGTACGGGTAGAACAGGTGTTCAAATTTGATTCCCAGTACTTGCTTCAATGTTCTTTTCTTAAGGCTTCCGCTAATAAAGATCCCTGAAAGGATAAAGAAAAGAGGCATCCGAAAGCTGAAAAATATGATATTCGCTTTCTCCAGGTAAAGCGGGACATCAGCTATAGGATTTCCTTTGTTTTGCTGGCCGGCAACATAACGCTGGATGCCGATGAGTACGTGGCGGTAAACAACCAACACGATGGCGATTCCTTTAAGATAGTCAACCCAGGCCAGCCTATTTTTCAAAAGAATCGCGGTATTGAAAGCTTTCTGCAAAAGACTACTTCGGGTACCACGGGCCTGTGCTTCCATGATTTATTTAATAACGTTTTCCAAGCTGGTGCCTATCATTTCCTCTATTTCCAGTTTCACCATGTCCTGCGATAACTGTAGGTTTAGCTTTTGAGCCAGGTCGTTATTGTATGCCTTACTCAGTTGGGTGTATTGGTCGATTGAAATACTGCCGTCCCTGAATTTTTTTTCAGAGGCTGCAACTGCAGCCTGCTCATCGTCCACGATGACAGTCTGGAGGCCGATCAATTGTCCGAAATTCTTGTATTGCTTATATTTGCTCAACACGTCTGCACGGATTTTGCGTGCCGTTTGTTCCTGGTTATTGATAGCGACTTCAACATTCTCTCTTGAACCTTTTATTTCCCCACCTAACGAAAAGATCACGCCCAGCGGAACGGTGACGCCAAAAAAATATTTGGGATACACGACTTCCGTGTTACCGACCGCGACCTCTGGTGTTTTAGCAAAAGTCTGATCGTTGAAGTTGGCAGATAGCGACAGCAAATTCAGCCAGGATTTCTTAGTATTCGACAATTGGTACTGAGATACTTTAATCTGGTGATTGGTAATTTGGTACTGAGGGCCCTGAAGGGCCAGCATGACTAATTTCTCCTGAACTAAAGAATCTGAGATATACACGGATCTTCTTACCGATTGCACGCTATCTCTACCTGCTCCACGCGTCGGGAGAATTTGTCCCAAGACAGGGGTGGCTGCAATAATCAGCAAAAGGATGGCGAGCAAAGGTATACCCGGGATCTTTGGGGAGGATGGCATACTGGTAGAATTTAAGGTTTTGTATTTTATCATAAGTAGAGACACCGGTAATTGATCAGGTGGTATTGACATTTTTAAGATCGACCATATTGAGTACAGCTCCGACAAATTTATCCTTCACCTCAGAGAAGAAATGCATGGACTGCCTGTCAATCTGCTTGATAATATGGGTTGCCGAAAATATGGCAATCACTCCGTCCACGTACTGAGACAATTCCTTGGCATCGGAATAATCATTGAGTGGGGGGCCTTCCAAGAATATATAGTCATATTCCGAAGTCAGCTCATTGAGATGCTGCAGCAGGTTCTCGCGGGGAAGGATTTCGGAAGGGGTGTAATCGCCTATCTCACAACCTATAATATACACAGTACCCACTCCAATATCTTTAGCTGTCGCTTTGACCTGTTCAACGACGGCGTTTGGGTTAATTTTGTCAGGATGTATATTCTCCAAAATGGGCTCTGCATCTAACGCAACAGTCAAGTCATTATTACAGAAATTGGTGTCAATGATTAATATTTTTTTCTTGCTAAGACTCATGCTGTAGGAAAGCGCCATGATCAATGTCGTCTTTCCCTCTCCTTTTTTTGTACTAGCGAACAATATGGTTTTTTTACCGCTGTGTTCAATTTCATACCGGAGCTTGCGAAGGGATTCCAAAAACACATTATGCCGGTTGTCTTTGGAATCGGATAACGGATCTCTGTTGGTAATGATCTCCTGAAGGCTTTTTTGTCCCAGATTCATAAAATTGACCATGCTGAGCAACCGTAGGTTGACCGTTTTTGAGAAAATGATGGGTGTTTTAATTGACGAATCCAAATAAGTAAGCAAGATGATGACCAGGGTCGTGATGATCAACGCAGCTGCTCCAGCCATCCCGACGATGATTAATCTCTGGGAGGGTTCCGGATCGATGGCCGGCTGCCCTGAGAGCACCTGACGAAAATTGTTGACGGAGGAAGAATTGATATCGATGGCGTCATTATATTTCTGTTTGGCCGAAAGATATTCTTTGCTTGCTAACTCAGCATCTTTCAATAGAGAAGTTACTTCGGCATTTTTAGAGGCGTCTTGCACCAGCCCCACTTTTAGTTCATTAATTTTATTTTCGATCGCTTGGATTTTTTCGGCTCCTGCCCTGATATCGATCTCCAAATCACTTTTCTTTGCTTCCAGCGTGGGCAGATCATCGGTTGTCGAACTTGTTGAAGCCGATGGGGGAACTACCGCTTTCTGAATACTGGCCAACTTATTAGTATATTCGGTCTTGAGGGTTTCATATTTCTTTTGTAAAACCGGGTCAGAAGAACCCGAGTTGACATAAGCCTGATTGGCCTCACTAATAGATTTTCGGAGCGTGATCAGGTCCGTATTGTCATTGTCTGATTTTGCTGCGGCACCGGAAGGGTCGACGGAATTCAACTTGGAGATCCGTTGGTTGAGTTTCTGCATATCGTAATTCCGCTGGGTTTGCGCCGATTCTTCTTCGGTGAGGGTTGTTTGCTGGTTGATGATCGTCTCCAGTTTGGCAGAGTTCTCTTCCCCCACATCGACCATCCCGATGCTTCTCAGTTGGGCATTCTTAATATCCAATTCTTGTTTTTTCTTATCCAGAAGGCTTTGCAAAGTGTCGATTGATTCCTGCGATTTGCTGCTGCGTACATTTTTATAATAGCGAAGGAACTGCTGAAAAACAGTATTGACCCCAAAGGCAGACAAATCTGGATTTTCAGAGGTATAATCAATTTGAATATAGTCAGTCCGCTCCAGGCGATAAACAGCCATGGTGCGGGAGAGCGTTTGGTAATCGTACCTGTAGAGGGCTAAGAATTCAAGTAATGCTTTTTCATCCGATTTGAAGGAAGTAAGCATGCTCATTGATTCCAGCTTGTATTCAAAGATGCTGATTGCCTTAGCCTTATCAATATCGGTGTAAAAGGACGAATTTTTTTGTTGCTGAGAAAGCCGACGGAAAGGCTCCGGGCTTTTCAGGTCGTGCAGGATTAAACTATATGAAAGCAGGCTGATGACTGTAGGGGACTGGAAGGTTACAATGGCGTTATTGAATTTCACATCAGCTTCAAAGAAACTGAAATTTTCATCGTTCACTTTTATTTCATTGCTTATCGTGAACCCTGTAGAGATTTGGGCCATTGACCTGTATTTTCTGACCTCGTTCCGGGTAAGTGCCCAGGCAATCGCTGCCGCAATAACACCCGCTAACATGATCAGCCATTTTCTCTTCAGCAGAACCCTGAACAAATAGATAAAATCCATTAAATTTCTTTAAAATGACAGTGACCAACCACGCCTGTTTAATCCGGTTCAGCGCCCAGTTTAAGAGTGTAAAGATAATATTATTTGCGATTTAATGCAAGTTTAGCGGCAGCATGGAAGCAACAGATGGTTGCAGGATTGAATGCGTTGTTTTCTTCACCAAAGTATCTTAAAAACCTTCATATCTCCGGCTTGTGTAAATAGCCTCAAATGAGAAAGCAGGTCTTTTGGCACAAGGCTAGTATAGGACGGATCCTTTATAATAATATAATCTATCCTGAAAGTATGTAAATCGTCTTTTAATGAATCCCAATTTGGATAAGAAGCTATTCCTCCATAATGATGCCAGTGATAGAGATAACCAGGGCTCCAAAGGTCCTGTGTATACCAGGTTGCAAAATGACTCTCCGGGGGGATGGCTTCCGCTAATTGTTTGATATATATATTTTCCTGTTTTTCCACATTAAAATGGGTCCATATGAAATAACCCGATACCAAAAAAAAATAGCCCGCGGCGACTACTGGCAAAACCTTTACTAAACGGGGATATCGCCAAAGCCTTAACAGGTCCATGCATTTGAACAATAAAAGAATAATTACAAACAGGAGCAACCAAATATACCTTCCTTCTACAAAGATCAGCATGTAGCCGGAAATGTACAGTCCGGTGAAGAGGATGATATTTTTGTAAGCAGCGCCAAACCATTCCGCCATCTTGTTTTTATTTCTGATCAGCAAATAGATCAGTATGGGGAGCAATAACAAAAACCCGCTATAAAAATTCCTCATCATAACGTATAACCTTTTAAGGTTGGCTCCGAGGACAGCAAAAATATTCTTGCCCCGCAGGTTGCCGTTCAGGTGGTATACTGCCTGAGGATCCTCCCAAAGGCAAAATGCCTGGGGGTACGGCAGAGCCATGAGCTTTGGATGCACATCATAAGGTTGGTGAACCTCTCCCCTGGCATCCATAACTGCATAATTGTAACCGGGTGCTGTGGAGAGTTCCCATACTCCATATTTATGATGTAATGCCCATATCCAAATACCTGAAAGTGTAAAAAAAACCAGACCGGTAATCAATAAGGGTTTTATGGGCAGAAGCTTCCATCGCCAACGATTTTTGGACCAAAAAAAAATGCTGTATAAGCCTATAACGGCCAGGAAAAAATAAAAGCAATAGGCTTTGGAAAAGTAGAGTAAGGCGCCCAGGAATCCTGTCTTCACTGGGTATTTGTAGAATTTACCGGCCAAGAATTCATAGAGCAGAAACAATATCAAACAGAGGGCCAGCAAATCAGGTGTTATGGTGTTCAGGTGAAGGATCAGGAGTTGGGTGGCAAAGGTGAGCATCAGCCAATTGCGGGAGAACTGTGACAAATCAGAGAAAAATTCATCGATAATCTGGTATAATTTGTACAGGCACCCAAAGGCAATCAGGATATTGAGCAACCTGAAAGCAACCATCCAGGGCAGGCCGGCAGCATAAAAAGGGACAAGCAACCAACTGATCATCGGAGACCATATGCCATTGATAGCAATATCAAATTGACCCTTTTGATAATAGGATGCGATGCGAAGATAGGCTGCGGCATCGGGATTGGAATGATACCGGAAGAAAGGGAGTAAGGCAATAGAAATTAAAAGAAAGCCGAGTAAGGTCGCAGGTTTCGCAATTGAAGAACGCATGGCATTCAAAATATACAAAATAGTTCACTTCAGCAAAGAATAATTGCCGGATTCATTTAATGTCTAATTTCGACGGAAGATTTTGGATAAATACAATATTAATTGGTCCGGGAGGTTAATATAACATGTTTGTAAAAATTATTTATTTTATTTATTTTATCTGCTTTTCTTATTGTGCCTTATCGGTTTGTTATCTTTTCATTTTATCTTTTGCTGGCTGGTTAGCCGGATTGCGGAAAAAAAAAATTACGCCCAGTCACGAGCCGTCAAAAAAGATTGCGGTGCTGGTTCCTGCTTATAAGGAAGACGGTATCATTGATTCATCCGCCAGGAACTTATTGGATCAGCAATATCCGGCCAGTCATTTTGACATTTATATCATTGCAGATTCTTTTCTCCCGGAAACGCTTGACCGGCTCCGCCAATTGCCGCTGACTGTCCTGGAAGTCTCTTTCGACAAAAGCACTAAGACAAAATCTTTGAATGAAGCATTCAGAAGGCTAGACCGGTTTTATGATATTGCCCTGATTTGCGATGCAGATAACATGCTCGAAGGTGATTTTCTCCAAAAAATAAATGATGCGTTTATCAATGGCGCACTTGCGGTACAAGGCAAAAGGGTTGCTAAAAACCTGGACACCCCCTTTGCCATCCTGGATGCGTGCAGTGAAGCGATCAACAATCATATATTCAGAAAGGGCGCCTATAGCCTTGGCCTTTCATCTGCCGTCATTGGCAGCGGGATGGCTTTCGAGCTGGAGACGGTCAGGAAGATATTGATCCAAATAAGCGCGGTGGGCGGCTTTGATAAAATATTGCAATTAAAGTTGGTGGAACAAGGCATCCGCATCCATTACCTCGAGGACGCCCATGTATTTGATGAAAAAGTTGATTCTTCAAAGGCTTTTAAGGACCAGCGCAAGCGATGGGTATCGAGTCAATTTATTTATTTAAGACAATTTTTCTGGCCAGCCTGTAGGCATCTCCTCAAAGGAAACATCAGCTATTTTAACTTGGCAGTTGCTGGAAATCTGGTGCCCCCCCGTGCTTTCTTATTTATTCTTATACCCCTGTTGGCTGTAGCGGGGTTTTTCAGGTCCCCCGTCTGGGGAATGATGGCAGTTGGGCTTGGTCTTTTTTACTTTTTAAGCCTCCTGATGGGACTTCCCCGGGAGATGATCAACAAAAACCTCTTTCATGCGCTATTGCGTCTGCCAGAAGCAATACTCGTCATGGTAGGAACTTTATTTCATATTAAAAAGGCTAATAAAACCTTTATTCATACAGTACATTCCAAGACTGAGATCAGCAACACTTTGTTTAAGGACTCGGAAAAATAAAAAGGCCCAAAAGGGATGACCGGTTTCCTTTTCCCAGGGCTGCCCGAAGCGAAGTAAGATTGCAGACAAGCGGGCTCATTGTTTACCGGAGGATACTTCAGCGTATCCGAAAAAAAATGAAATGAAAGACAGCGCAAAGCGATTACAAATAGCTTATTTCTGTGTGAACGACCCATTGGATAAACGCTCCTGGTCGGGTATTACTTACTATTTAGGGCAATCTCTGCAAAGGAATATTGGGGATGTTGATTTTCTGGGTCCTGTTCATTTTCCCCGTTGGCTGGATAAGACTCTCCGGGGCGTCGCCAAATTCCATCGGGTTATTTTTAAAAAGGAATTTTATGCCAAATACAGTTTAATCCAGAACTGGTATTCCACCTGGTACCTGACTCGGAAGATGAAAGGAAGGCAATATGATCTGATATGTGCCCCGGCTTCCAGCCCGGCACTTGCTTATTTCCGGACTGATCTTCCCCTGTTTCATGTGCATGATGGAACATTCAGAGTACTGACTCAATCTTATAAAGAGTTCGAAAAAGCCAGCCGTATTTCTCTTTGGACAGGGGAGCGTCTGGAGCGAATGGCGCTTAAAAAAAGCGATTTTATCATCTATGCTTCTCATTGGGCGGCCCAGTCGGCGGTAAGGGATTACCAGGTCAAGCCTGAAAAATTATTCGTCAGGCCGCTTGGTGCCAATATGGATTTTGCACCGGGCCGGGAAATCATCTTCGAAAAGGAAAAAAATCCCAACCTCACATTGCTCTACCTGGCAGTGGAATGGGAAAGAAAAGGTGGCAGTATTGCTTTTGAAGCTTTACAATATTTGCATGAAACCTGCAAAATACAGGCAACCCTTATCGTTTGCGGGTGCATTCCCCCGCCTACATTCCAACATCCCTTCATGGAGGTTATTCCATTTCTTGACAAGAATAAAAAAGAGGACCACGAAAGATTCGTCAGTCTTTTATCTTCTGTTCATTTCCTGATACTGCCTACCCGGGCAGACTGTTCGCTGCTTGTAGCCTGCGAATCCAATGCCTATGGAGTCCCCGCCATCACCACCCGCACAGGCGGCGTACCAGATGTAGTAATTGATGGAATCAATGGATACTGTCTGCCTTACGATGAGCAAGGAGCGGGATACGGAAAACTTATCGCCGAACTGTTCACGGATAAAGCAAAATATCATGGTCTGATTGAAAGCAGCAGGAAAAGATATGAGGAGCAATTAAACTGGGATCAATGGGCAGAAGATTTCCGGAAGATATATCCACGGGTGATCCGGGACCACGCGGCGACCCTTGAAAAACAACAGGGCATGGGTGATCAATGAGCCGGAAGACTGTTTTCGGAATAAATGATCTTCATCAGTGAATCTGCAATAAACGGCCTGTAATGTGAAGGTTCGTAATAGTGGTAGCGGCTTTGGGTGAATTCATTAATTCCGGAAAAGTCGGTTACCGCTGCTTCCCCGAAAATGCTCTTGATGATCATTAAGTCCTGCGGGTTCAGTTTCTTTTGATCATACAGGGGGCTGATGATTATTTTGTATTTTGTCTGATTTTCATCCAAAACTTTTTTTATCGTGTTCAATTCGACCAGTTGCATTTTTCCAATCACGGGTGCGGAAATGATTTGCACCTTGGGATCACGCCAGTAAAATAAATTCGCGCGGGGAGAATAATAGGCTCCCGTATCTTTTTCTATCATTTCTTCGTAATAGTCCAGACGCACTTCATTGGTAACGCAATCATAATCGAAAGGGCGGTCGTCCAGTAAGAAATCTTTGGTCATGTACTCCTTTATTTTTCCAGACCATTTAAAGTCAATCAGGGCGCGGAGGAAATCGAAATCGAAAAAGTCTTTTAGAAAATCCACCTGGAAAGCAACCGGATTCTCGCCGGAGAGGCGGCGATCCTTTACAAATATGTGCCCCGCAGAATTATCCGCTTTATTCAGAGCGCCCGCATCAATGACGAATAGTGCATTTGCGATTTTCGCTTTTTGCTCAGACAAAAAGCTCAGTTTTTTTGCAATGCCGTAGACGGATTCACCCGAAGCATCGAAATGATAGCATTTTTGCCCGTCTTCTTTGATATAATTTTTCCAGGTCTGGATTTGATAGAACATGGACCGGGAGTTCCCGAATATATAGGACTCATAATGATATTGTGGGTAGTGATTGACCCAGTTCTCCGTAGAAACGTAATCTTTGTTGAGGGCTATATAATTAGGCCTGCCGGAAATGTAATAACAATCATAGCGGCGTACCACTTTGAATGGATCCAGGTAGAAATATAGCATTATGAAAAGCACAAAAGGGATGGAAAAGAGAAACAATTTGATCAGGAACAATTTTATTTTGTTTTTTTGCAAAATTGGAAGTTAAAATTGGAAATAAATAAATTGCCGGTTCTCATAAACTCCGAAGAAAATAATGACCATGACCATGACATAATAAAGGGCCCAGCGCTGATAGACCGGCCTTTTCTTCAGAAGGGTCAGAATATTATATTTTCGTTGAAAAAGTTGTACCGCTTCCAGAAAGAATATCAGGAAAAACGAAAGAAGAATATCGTATTGGTATACCGGAATTGATCCAATGGATTCTTGGATATACCGGGAGGAGAAATGTCCTTTGAGAATCAGTTCTCCGATAGAGCCAATGGCTGCAGGCATCTTCCCCGCAATATATAAAGCTTCTTTTATGGAATTGGCCCGGAAGAAAATCCAGGCGAAGGTAACCAGACTATAGGTGATCAATACTTGCGTCAGTGTGAATAACCACGGAATCCTGGTAATCCCAATCCAGGTATTGATCTTGAACCGCGGTGTTTTGGTGACGATCGCAAAAATGAGATAGAACCCGTGCAGGGCTCCCCAGACGATGAAAGTCCAGTTGGCGCCATGCCAGAAACCGCTAACCACGAATACAAAGAACAGGTTGAAATACCAGCGTGGAACAGAGACGCGGTTGCCGCCTAGCGAAATATAGAGATAATCCTTGAACCAGGAAGATAAGGAAATATGCCATCGCCTCCAGAACTCAGACACATCGCGCGACTGATAAGGCTTGTCAAAATTTTTCATGAGACGAAAACCCATCACTTTGGCACAACCGATGGCAATATCCGTATATCCCGAAAAATCACAATAAATCTGAAAGGAAAAGAAAATACTGGCTAGCAGGAGAACCAGCGGTGAATAATCATGGGGGTGGTTAAAAACCGGGTCCGTGAATTTGGCCAGACGATCTGCGATAACCACTTTTTTAAACATGCCCCACATGATCAGTTTTAATCCGTCAGTTACATTATAGTAATCAAAATGTTTTCGCTGGTGGAACTGCTGCAGGATATTTTGGGGCCGTTCAATAGGACCGGCTACCAATTGAGGATAGAACATGACATAGAGGGCGTAAATCCCGAAGTGCCGTTCTGCGGGATAATTCCTCCTGTAGACCTCGATGGTATAGCTCATTGCCTGAAAAGTATGAAAGGACAAACCGATCGGCAGTATGATATTCAGCAAGGGCAGGGCAAACGAAGCAGTGGCCGTTCCATGAAACAATTCATTAATATTCTTGATAAAGAAATTATAGTATTTGAAAAAAGCGAGTACGCCGACATTGGCGACTATGCTCATGACGAGGAACAGTTTTCGCCTTCTCCCGCTGGCGTTTTCAATCATGATGCCTGCGATGTAATCGATGACAATCGTAAAAATAAGAATCAATATATAGACCGGAATGAAGTACATGTAAAAAATGCAACTGGCTATGAGCAGGTGGAACCATCTGAACCGATGGGGGAGAAGGAAATAAATCAGCGTCACCACCGGGAAAAAAACTAGGAATTGAAGAGAATTAAACAGCATGGTCTGGGTTTGTCAGGGGTAAACTAGAACCTGTTGAATAACGATTGAAATTAAAAAATATTACGGATTTAACCCGATCCATTCTTCCAGCAGAGTAAAAATGCCGTCGTCCACTTCCATATCGAATTTTCTCCCGAATAGTTTGTCGGAACCCTTTAGAGCCGGCAGGTCGCCTGACAGAAGAAACCTGGGATGTCCCTGTGTTTGTCCGGTCCAATCCACATAGATTAAATTGTCTACGATCCTTTCGCGAAAAGTGGAATTGTAAAGGATTGTAGAGAAAATAAATTCATCTGCTCCCCAGCAATATTTATAATACCTGATCAACTCAGGATGCTGATCTATAAAATCCAGACAGTATCGAATAGCCGCCGGCGTAAGGGTGAACCAATTGGCCCTACCTACAATCTGATGATCGAAAGGAAACTTCCGCGTAGGTAAAACCTTATTGACCCATTTTTCCAGCCGGAACTTGCCCGGGATGCGCCAATTAATCAAATGATATAGTCGAATCCTGGGCGCAGCGATGCTCCATGACCCTTCAATGGATTCACAGGTAATGAATTCACTGCCAAATCTACTTTCAATATATTGATAAATCTTCCCGGCGGATTTGAGCGGGAAGTCCTGTCCGGAAATCACGTTGATATAATCATAATCTCCTGCATGCAATATTTCACGAAATCCGTTCAGGGTTGCCTGAATGGTCCCAAATCCGGCCCAGTAAACCTTGGTTCGACGACGGACCATAAAAACATTTTTCCGTTTGGCGGAATGCAGGAAGGGTCTGATGTCCGTTTTTTTATCAACATGTATATAAAAATCGAAAGCGGGGTGATCAAGCAAATGGATCAACCGCTCCAACTGAGCCGGGTTCTTATGGATCAATATGAGGTGTGCAATTTTCATCCGGTTGGTTCAGGTTTCCTGGCTGATATTTCGAATTTTCAAAATTATCTTCAATAAGTTTTGATATTGGGTTTTATAGAATTCAATCATATACTTCAGGATGCTGAATAAATGGGTACCAATCTGCTTTTGCATAACGAAATACCAGGCTGCATTTCCCAAAATACAGGTGATGAGGGTGCCGATTGCAGCGCCATAAAAGCCGATATAGTAAAGACAGGTGTAATTAATAACCAGGTTTGCCGCCAGGGAAACCGCATTGATAATAAAACAGAGGGCTGGTTTGCCGATAGAATTGAGCAGGTTGGCCGACTGATTCTGCATAGGCCGGAGAATGCCAGTGACCATATACAATTGGAGTATGGGGATGGCTGCCCTGTACCGGGAGCTTGCAATGATGTCAATCACGAACCTGGGGAATATGATGATGAAGAGCGCAGTGGGAATCGTGAAGCAAAGAAGAATGGCGACCATCCGTTCATAGAGGTACCTGACTTTGTCTTTTCCCTCTTCCGTGGAGGCCCGGGATACTTTGGGGAAAATTATTTCGGAAGCCGCATAGGAAGGTATATCGATCAGTTGGTTTACGCGGGACGCCGCATTATAGTATGCAACGGAAGTGGTATTCATGAAAATCGCGGTCATGAGTTGGTCCAAATTTGAAAAGATATTTGCGACGATTCCTGAACTGAAAATATAACCCCCGTATCCTATTATTTTTTTTACCCAGGCCAGGCTGGGATCGAAACGATTGTGCAAATATTTCCGGCTGTACAAATAAATTACAAGGGTGCCCAGAAAAATACAGCCGCATTGATAAGTCGCCAGGAGATTCATTGAAAAGGGGATCCGGAAAACGGCGTGGATCAGAATAATAATCAAAAATGCCGCCTGGCGAACAAAATATCCTGCGAAAACACCCTTAAAGTCAAGATGTGATTGCTGGATGGCCTCCATATGTGAAAAAAAGACCATCCCGATCAGACCCGGGATGAACCTCCACAGCATCTGGGAAAGTTCTTTTCCGGTGTGCAGCCAGACGCTTAACTGATTGGAAAAAAGGCAGATCAGGATAATGAAAATTCCTGTAATGCTTCCATTAATCAGCAGGGATGAGGAGGCTATGTTTGTTTTTTCGATGTTATCTCCGCTGCTAGAAACATAACGGATATGCGCATTTTTTAAGAGGCCGCCCTTGGTAGTCTCAAAGATAGAAGTCACTACAAGAAAAATCGCCCAGACTCCCATCTGAGGTTTGGAAAGCGACCTGATGAGCACCATGATATTCACGAGTCCGAACAGGGTGATGGAAAAACGCTGCAAAATGGTGTAAAAGGCAGAACGGATCCAGTATGACGAAAAGTATTTTTTAATGGACCTCAGATATGTCAGGTTTTTGAGAGTTGGCCAAACTTACAATAAAAAGCGGATTATATGGCATCGCAATTTATTGCAGTCCCGCATTTTTGCGTGTTGCTTGTCCTGAAAAAATAATTAAGAATAAGCCAATCCATAAAAGCCTGGAATAAAAAATATTCCTGATCAATGCAGGCCAATGATCGATCAGTCCCTGTTGGTGGTAGACGGGAATCAGGAGCAATAGGGCAGCTAAAAGAACGGATCCGATTCGAATAATCTGAAAAAGTGTGGAATATGGACTGGAGGGTCTGATCGCAGCAGTATTTTCTGGTGCCGCTTGAGGTGACAATGACATTTGCAAAGCGATCATCAGCAAAGGCAAGCAAAATATGAAGGTATGTCCCCAGCCAAGCGGAGAAATTATCGCCGATAGGGAAAGCATGGAAAGTCCAGCTAAAAAGAGCCTGGTTTTTTCATCCGCATGATTGGATTTATTTTTCCATTTTCCCGGATTATTCTGCCTGGGCCAAACACGAAGCATAATCAAGCTAATCAGAGCCGCCATCAGGACATAATTCAGGATTTTTATCCAGTTGGGAATGCTATAGATATTGGGCCATTGAAAAGCTTCATGGAATGGAATCTGAGTTCGTAAACAATAGGCAATAAAAGATTGATTGATGATGTGGGCGGATGTGTACCGGGAAACGGAAATCAACTTATGGAGGAAATCGGGATAAACAGCTATAGGAATCCAGGGCAGTACCGCCACAGGTATCAATATTGCGGCCAGCATACAAAAAATCAGGGATTTTCTCCCTTCTTTGTATAAAACAGCGGGGAGCAGCAGCAACACAGGATAAATCTTAATCCATATAGCGGCAGCAAGCAGCAGGCCGGCAATCGCCGGCCGGCTTCGCAGAAGATACAGGTATAGGACGCTGAACAGCAGGACCAGGCAATCCGTCTGGCCAAGACTGGCATTGTGATACATCGGAGCCGAAGCAAAAGCGAAAATGAGCAGGCCGATTCGCTGTGTCCGGGTTATTGGATACCCTGCTTGTTTAAAAAAAGCCTGGCAAATCAATAAGGCTGCTGCCAGGCATAGGTACATCAGGATGCAGTACATCAAATAAGCAGTATGTTCAGAAAAAAATAAAAAGCCCAGATAAAGTAGCATACTGGGCGGCGGATATAAGAATTGATCGAATCCAATAGCGCTTGACTGATAAAGAGCGGAAGGAGCTGCTTTAAACTGTACAGCCGTTCTATAATAGATAGAAAAATCTGTACCGTCAGCCGGGTTAGCGGCAATCTTGGTCCACTCGAACGATAGCATTACTAGGCTCAGGGTGACGATGAGAAAAAAAAAATTCCGAAAATGCGCTGTAGTCATAAAGCTGTTAGGTCAGAAAGGGGTAATTATATTTTTTCCTTTTACTGGTAGAGATCCCGTCACTGCTTGATTTTTTTTACCGGATAAAGAGAATTGCTCTTCTTCACGCTACCTTCCTGTATGACTACAAAATGAGGCAGCTTGCACTCGATTTGATGGCCAATCTTGCAATTTACTGAAAACAGGATGCCCAGGCAAATGCTACTCCGGTTCCGAACTCAATCCCGTGTACAGGATATGCTGAAAGAATTTACCTTCGCATGCAATCTTGTTTCATGCAATAATCAGCAGTATTGATCCTGGTCTTCTGCTATTTCGTGGAACCTTGTATGTGTATTAGGATTTTGGTGGAAATCTATTTTTGAAAATTTGAAAACCTTATATTATGGCTTATTCGAAAGGCTGGAATTATTTTTAGTTCGCGGTCATCCCCGAGGTATCAGACCAGTTTTTTCGGATAGGACGGGATTATTTCAAAAGCCATACTACGCAAGTATCGGAATGGAGGATGGAGTTGTTAGGAATCGAACTTTGTTTGGACAATTAAACAAATCAAATTTCTGGGTACTGTATTAAAAAAATTTATGGCAAAAACGATTTGGGTTTTGAGCATTTTGTTTTTTTCCTCTTTCTACCGGATTTCGCCTGAAAGCCCACCTCCTCCGGTATATAAGCTTGGGCTCGGTGAATATCAATGCTTTATCATTAATACAGCTTCTGGTAAATTATATGGGATCAGCAATAATCTGCCCGCCTGCGGGGTTCCGTGGGATAGCGGAACACCGGGTCTGCCGGTATTAGTCGGCGTCCCGGATAGCCTTTCCTTTATTGACGTGGCGTCTGGTCTTCACAATAGTCTTGCCGTTGACCGCGGCGGAAGCGTATGGACCTGGGGAGGTAATGGAAATGGAGAATCAGGGATGGGCAATACCGCTGATTTAGGATTTAGGCCAATGAAAATACCAAGTGACAGCGCGGGTCAACCATTTGACCATGTAGTACAAGTCGCGGTATGGGCAAGTTCCAAGTCCAATGGAAATATAGCGATCAAATCGGATGGCAGTGTGTGGATTTGGGGGATGACGAAAGAAGGTATGAGGGGCAATGGTCAGTACGGACAATTGAATACAAGGCCGGTAAGAGTGAATATGCCTCAGAATAAGAAAATAGTTAAGATCCTGGCCGGGGCGATTATTCTGGCTCTCGCCTCTGACGGGACCGTTTGGGCCTGGGGAGGCGATAACCGGAAGGAACTTTTGGGGACAACTACTCCAAGCGACTTCACCCATCCCCATCAGTTGCCCATCCCTCAGAAGGCAAAGGATATCGCAGGAGGGGGGTTTTTTTCCTATGCATTGGGTGTAAATGGAATTCTCTATGGTTGGGGTTATTATACTTCTTACATGTGCATCGGGACAGGCGGATGGCATCATTCAGCCCCATGCCCCGTAATACCAAAAGATCTTTCCATAGACCTGAAGCTCCCGCGCCCTGTTGCTTCGGTTACCTGCAATAGCGTTTGTACGCATGTGATTTTGACAGATGGAACCCTTTGGGGCTGGGGCGATAATACATCCGGAGGAGTAGGTAACGGTCAGGAACCTGATTATTTCCATCACAATCCTCCCTTTGCATGGGATTGGGGACCGGGTGAAATGCTGGTGGAGAAACCTGTCAGGCTAGCTCCCACGGTTCATAATTTTATTCAGGTATTCGGTGGAAATTGCGGTGTATTCTATAGTTATGCACTCACGGCAACCGGACAGTTATATTCCTGGGGCAGGAATAAGACAGGCGTTTTGGGTAATGGAGTCATTGGTCCGACTTCCGATATTTTAGCGGTATACCCGAATTCCTGGGATGTAAAAACGGTCACACCTGTGGATCCTTTTTCTCTTACCCAAAACAAAATTGTCAATTCTCCATATTGCCTCATTCACCCGGAAGTCAGTCCCTGCAATGGTTACAGAGCAAAGACGCCGGAATCAAATTGATTTTTTGCTCAGCGTTCTTAATTAGAAAAATATCGTGCCTATATAAGAACGCAAATAATTTATTTTTTATTTTGAATGTCTAACGCTTTATTCTCAACCAGTTAATTTCAAATTTGAAGATGTGAAAAAAAATATCGAATGCATTTAGGAGGTTTACCTGTATTTGGTATGGAATTTGCAAACTCTTTTCAAGTTTTTTTATTAATCTAATATCCTAAAAAAAGACGAATGGAGATATTTAACTGCTGACAATCCAAAGAGATTTTATCGCGTTTTGTATTGTAGCTACTTTCTACTGTATAAGTATTAGGTGGCGTGAGACCTTTTTATGGCACCCTAAAATATCCTAGAGATCCTACTATGAAGCCCCTCTTACTGTTTCTGGCCACGATGTGGGTCCTTGCACCAGCGCGCGCTCAAACCCCAAAATATTCTATAGCGAATGGGGAATATGCAAACTTTATTTTGGATAATACCACTCAAACTTTATATGGTTCTGGCAATGGTGCTACAGGTATCGGATCGAACAGTGGGTTTATAGGTTTGCCCATTCCATGTAAATTCCCTTCTTCAAGTATTAAGATCAAATTTGCCGCAGCCGGTCTTCACACAGCCTCTTGTATTGATGTTAATGGGAATGTCTATTTTACCGGCGCCAACGAGGACGGCTCCATGGGTAATGGTACTACCACTGGCGGGTCAAGTTCATTTGTGCAGGTAATGACTGATAACCTGGGTCACCCTTTTACAAATGTGACCTATTTGAGAATGGCCTCAGCTATATTTACGGGCGGAGCAGGTTATGGTGCGATCATTTTTGCAATTAAGGCAGACGGAACCCTTTGGGTTTGGGGTAATACAAAAGGAGGATACGCTGGCAATGGCACCTATGGCCAGGTAAATACCCGCCCTACGCAAGTCCCTTTCCCAGCAGGTACGGTGATCACCAAGGTCATTGTACAAAATGTGGCTATTGCGCTAGATGCTAATGGGAACGTTTGGACCTGGGCGGGAAATGGGACGCCTGACCTGTTAGGAAACAGCAGTCAAAACGATTATGAGACGCCACATCAGATCAGTTTGCCATCACCGGCAATGGATATTGCAGGGGGTGGGTTTTTCTCATATGCCTTATTAGCTAATCATTCTCTATATGGATGGGGTTGGTATACCGGCTATATGGGAGTAGGACCCAATCCGGGTTCTGGTGTCGTCGGTATGAATCCACCGAGTAAGCCCATGCTTTTAGACCCTTCACTGAATCTACCCAATCCTATTTCTATTCTTTCAACCAATGGCACAAGCACCTATGTCATTTTATCTGACGGCACGTTATGGGCCTGGGGTGGCAATGAATGCGGCCAGATTGGAAACGGGCAGGAAATCAACTGGAAAAAGTATACTATCGATCCTGCCCCCTATAATGGAGCGATACCGGAGCCCTACAATTGGAATCAGGATGCAAGCACAGCCCAGCTGCAACAACATAAGCCCATCCAAATTGCGCCCGGCATTAATAATTTTGTGGGCCTCTCGGAAGGAGTGGCCGCCGTATTCTATAAATGTGCGGTTGACAACAATGGTCAGTTGTATTCCTGGGGAAGAAATAAAAACGGCGTATTGGCAAATGGTGTGATCGAAGGCGAATTTGTGGATGGTGAATTAGGAGCCAACTACCCAAATTCATTTGATGTACCCTATATCACGGCTATCAATCCTTTTGCAGCTACCACAAACATCCTTTCCACCTCCCCGGAATGCATATACGTCCCCGGGGCCAACTTTTGCAACTTATACCGTATACCTGCCAATACTCCTCCGGTATCTGAAATCAACGGAACCCGCAACGGAAGTTCCAATGTGGGTAACGTAAGCTCTGTAGTTCTTGATGGTACGGGTTCTCATGATAATGTAGCAATTGTGTATTATGTATGGAGCCAAATATCCGGCCCCAATTCCCCGATAATCAGCATTCCATCAGGCAAAAAAGTGAATATACTGGGCTTAACCACAGGTACTTATGTATTTCAGCTCAAAACAATTGACAATGGATGGATGGGTGATAGTACTAGGTACACTTTAAATGTAAACGATTCTGCAGCCAATCCACCGGTTGCATCTGCAGGATCTAACCAGACCATCACTTTACCCAGTAATAGCGTAACCCTGAAGGGCAGCGGTTCAGAAACCAATGGCACTATCGCGTCCTACTTATGGACCAAGCTAAGCGGACCTTCTTCTTTCACGATCCTCAATCCCAATCAAGCGCAGACGGCCGTAGACGGCATGGTGCAAGGGGTGTATATGTTCCAGTTAAAAGTAACAGATGCCCTGGGTGTAAGCGCAACGGCCACCGTTCAGGTGACAGTAAATCCACCCCCAGCGGGCCCGCCTTCGGCCAATGCCGGACCGGACCAAACGATCACCCTGCCAACGAATAGTGTGACCCTGACGGGCAGTGGTTCGGAAACCAATGGTACCATCGTATCTTATTTATGGACCCAGTTAAGCGGACCATCCAACTCAAACATAAATAACCCCGCCCACGCACAAACCCAGGTTACTGCCCTGGTGCAAGGCGTTTATACCTTTCAACTAACGGTTACTGACAGTGTAGGAAACAAAGCTACCGATGTGGCAAAAGTCACCGTAAAATCAGCTATAATCGTCGGGCTGCCATCGGCCAATGCTGGACCAGATCAAACGATCACCCTGCCTACGAACAGCGTGACCCTCACGGGTAGCGGTTCGGAAACCAACGGAACCATCGTTTCTTATTTATGGACGCAGCTAAGCGGCCCGTCGACCTCCACCATTATATCAGCCACTCAGGCACAAACAAGCGTCAGTGGCATGGTTCAAGGTTCGTACACTTTTCAGCTCACTGTAACCGATAATTCTGGTAATAAGGCAACTGATGTTGTTATTGTTACGGTGAAACCCGCTATTGTAGTCGGTCCGCCGGTTGCCAATGCAGGACCCGATCAGACTATCACCTTACCCACAAATACAGTTACCCTGACGGGTAGCGGTTCGGAAACCAACGGCACCATCGTATCTTATTCATGGATCCAGGTTGGCGGCCCATCGGCCTCGACCATCAATACCGCAGATCAGCCGCAGACTACGGTCAGCGCTCTAAAAGCTGGCACCTATATATTTCAACTTACCGTTACCGATGCTTCGGGCAATAAAGCGACGGACGTGGCAAAAATAACGGTGAATGCCGCCATTGTAGTTGGCCCACCTATTGCCAACGCCGGTCCTGATCAAACCATCACTCTGCCTACTAATACAGTGACCCTGGCGGGTACTGGTTCGGAAACCAATGGTACCATTGTATCTTATCAATGGACCCAACTTAGCGGCCCATCGGCCTCGATCGTCAATCCTGCAGATCAGCCGCAGACTACGGTCAGTGCCCTGTTAGCGGGTACCTATCTGTTTCAACTTACCGTCACCGATGCTTCGGGCAATAAAGCCACAGATGTGGCAAAAATAACGGTGAATGCAGCCATTGTGGTAGGCTCACCTGTTGCCAACGCCGGCCCCGATCAAAGCATCACCCTGCCTACTAATACAGTGACCCTGACGGGTACTGGTTCTGAAACCAACGGCACCATAACATCTTATGCATGGACCCAGCTTAGCGGCCCATCAGCCTCGATAATAAATTCTTCAGATCAAGCGCAGACTACGGTCAGCGCCCTCTTAGCTGGCACCTATTTATTTCAACTTACCGTTACCGATGCTTCGGGCAATAAAGCCACAGATGTGGCAAAAATAACGGTGAATGCCGCTATTGTAATCCCAGGATCTCCTGTCGTTAATGCAGGATCGAACCAAATCATCACCTTACCCATCAACAGCGTCACTTTGACTGCTGTAGCCTCTGAAACTAATGGTACCATCGTCTCCTATCAATGGTCGCAGATCAGCGGGCCTACCACGGCTGTAATGAGTACAGCAAGTTCCACACAGACTATTGTAAGCGGCTTAATACGGGGTGTGTACACTTTTCAGATACAAGTGACAGACAGCCTGGGCGTCAAAGCCAGTGACGTGGTAAAAGTTACTGTGAATCCCGCATTGATACAGGCGACACCGGTGGTTAACGCAGGTGCGAATCAAACCATCACTTTACCCATCAATACCGTCACTTTGACTGCTGTAGCTTCTGAAACCAATGGTACCATCGTCTCCTATCAATGGTCGCAGATCAGCGGGCCTGCCACGGCAGTAATGAGTACAGCAGGTTCCACACAGACTATTGTGAGCGGCTTATTGCAAGGTGTGTACACCTTTCAGATACAAGTGACAGACAGCCTGGGCGTCAAAGCCAGTGACCTGGTAAAAGTTACCGTGAATCCTGCATTGATACAGGCGACACCGGTGGTTAACGCAGGGGTGAATCAAACCATCACCCTGCCTGTGAACACGGTTGTTTTGACTGCGACGGCATCAGAAACCAATGGTACCATTCAGTCTTATCAGTGGGTAGAGCTGAGCGGCCCTTCTGCTGCTTCGATTGCCAACCCGAATCAGGCCCAGACTAACGTAACAGGTCTCTTACAGGGAGTATATAGTTTCCAAATCACCGTAACTGATGGCTTTGGCGTTACTGCCAACGATGCCGTTATCGTCACGGTAAACGCTGCCGTAGTCCAAGGCCATCCCGTCGTTAGTGCCGGGGCAAACCAAACAATCACCCTTCCTTCAGATGCCGTCAACCTTGTAGCCACTGCCTCGGAGACAAATGGAACCATCACCAATTATCAATGGTCTCAGCTAAGCGGGCCGTCAGTTTCCTCGATCGCAACAGCAAACCAGGCCGTCACGGCTATCACCGGACTGGTTGCCGGGGATTATGTTTTTCAGGTAACGGTGACGGATAGTCTCGGAAATACCGCTAGTAGTGTCGTAGAAGTAGTTGTGAATCCAGCCTTAGTGATCGGTTTGCCGGTAGCTAATGCAGGACCGAATCAAACGATTACCCTTCCTGCCGATAGCGTGACATTGACGGGTACCGGTTCGGAGACCAATGGCACCATCGTCAGTTATTTGTGGAGCCAGTTGAGTGGTCCTTCAGCAGCAGCCCTTTCTTCAGCAGGCCAGGCTCAAACCACAGCCGGACCGCTTGTAGCAGGATCTTACGTATTCCAACTTACGGTAACAGATAATTCAGGTGTCACGGCCACTGATGTGGCCATCATTACGGTTAATGCGGTCCCGGTGGCTGGTCCTCCCTCGGCCAGCGCAGGACAGGATCAGATCATTTTCCTGCCCGTCAATAGCGTGACCCTGACAGGCAGCGGTTCAGAAACCAATGGCACCATCGTAACTTATTCCTGGACCCAGGTGATCGGTCCGTCGACAGCAACAATCGCACCCGATAACCAGGCCCAAACAACAGTCAGCAACCTGATCCAGGGCACGTATCTTTTTGAAATCACGGTCACCGACAGCGCAGGGAACCAGGCCACCAATGTGGTTACAATAACAGTAAATCCAGAAATCAATTTACCGCCCGTAGCCAATGCCGGATTTAATCAAACCATCAACACCACCGATAGCACGGTCATTGTGACCCTGAATGGTTCAGCATCTTATGCTCCCTCAGGCAGCATCATCGGCTACGAGTGGGCACAGGTTTCCGGCGCCGGAGGAGTGACGATTGCAAATTCTTCTGATTCTATTGCATCTGTATATGGATTGAATCCGGGAGTCTATATTTTTCAATTGATTGTGACAGATAATCTGGGAGATACTGCCTCATCGCAGGTAACCATTACCGTTAATTTTGTAAATTCTCAGGTGCCAGTTGCTGTAGCCGGAAAGGATACCACCATTGCGTATCCAGAATCTCAAATCATGCTCAATGGCAGCGCCTCCTACGAATTGAACGGCGCCATCACGGCTTACAATTGGACCGAAGTATCCGGACCTACCAATGCCGTCCTTGCCAACACCGGCGTAGCCATTACCTCCGCTTCCGAATTGGTTGTAGGTGAATATGTTTTTCAACTGATGGTAAGGGACGATAACAATGACTCATCGACAAGCATTATCCATGTCAATGTCATCAGTACGCTCCGCTCGTTAGAGTATATCAGTGTATACCCAAATCCATTCATAGGAAATACCATCAACATTAATGGATCGATTGAAGGTCAGGGTAGAATCGGAGTAGCCTTATACGATCTCAACGGGAAACGCGTGCTTCTCAATACGTATGAGAAACAAACTTCTCAATTCCAGCAAAATATTATTGTGCCCAATCTTGCCAAAGGTTGTTATATCCTGGAGCTGCAGTTTGAAGGAAAATCTAGTCCATATTCCTTTAAGTTGATAAAACAATAGGAGACTTATGATCATATTGGCTAATGAAGATACAGGCCAGTATGATCATAAAGGATTCTACAGGATAAGTATACCTGGGCATGGCAAACAGGAAAGTGTGCAGCAGGGTGACTACGATGAATGGCAAAATGAGTATCGAGATATCAAAAAATTTTCTGTATTTCCACCATCCGGCGAGACCAAAAAAAATCATAAAAAAATTCCCTGCACCCAGTACAATCCTTGAGCCGGTTCCCCTTCCTCCGTTGGCCGAAGAAGCATAAAAACCCCAAAGTTCCCATAAGTTTGCTAGTCTTTGTTTTATGTATTGGATGGGTTGATGCTGCAGGTGGTCAACATACATATGCAGCGCCTTTCCCGGCGTATTGATTTCTGGGTGTTTTTCGCCTAAATGATAATCTATATAGCTTCCTGAAGCAGTAACCGAATAAAGGATATTGTCCTGGTTGTTGCCTGAGATAGAAAACCGGCCGGTTTTGGCCCAACAATAAAACCCCGTCAGCAGGACCGGAATCAGGGTGCCTGCCACTAAAAATAACCGGAATCTTTTCTGAAAGATCAATTCCACGGCCACCAGCAAGAAAAATACGGGCGCCACATTGGTTCTGATTACCACGGCCATTCCAAAAAACACACCGCTCCATAAAAGGTGTTTTCTATAATAAAAGAAAAAAGCGCCAAGCAGGAAAAAATGGGTCGGCACTTCGGTCGTCAACCAGCGCACGTAATTGATTTGAGAGGGGAAAACGGAAATAATGGCAGCGGCTACCAAGCCGATGCCTACTTGGGCGGTCAACCTGCAGGCGATATCATAAGTGAACCATATGGTAAGGCCGGACATCATTATATTTAGCCAAAGCAGTATGGGGTTGGTATGCTCGATGGCAACAAAACGGACCAGTGCAATCAAAAATGGGTATCCGTTTGGAAAATAGTTAATGTACCCTCCATTAATCAAAGCATCTGCCTGATGGTAGTATTCAAAAGAATCCTTATGCATGTTGGGGAGCCCGGAAAAAAAACAGATATAGATCCGCAAAAGGATTCCAGCAGTGAGTATGGCAAAGAATATTTTTTGCCGGGGTTTCATTTTTTCCATATTCATCAGGATGTAAACTTAGCAATGACCTGGTACAATTCATTCATGCAATTTTCCCAGGTATGACTTCTGGCAAAAGCAATCCTTTCTGCCTCCAGGAAAGTACTATTTTCTGCCAATGCTTTTTCAATTAAAAAAACATAATCTCCCGGCAGGTCCGCCTGGTATGTGTAGGCTTCAAATAATTTCATCGTACGGGTACGGGTAGCTACCACAGGCTTCCCCATTGCCAAATATTCATCAATTTTAAGGGGATAATTTCCTTTGGTAATCGTATTGATCAGTTGTGGGTTTATACAAACATCGAAATGTGCCACGAAATCAGGAAGTTGCTGCAGCGGCTTTCTACCGGTGAAGTATATATTGGGATGACGGTGTAAATTGCTGGCTGAAAAAAAATCATCTTCCGGGCCGACCATCACAATGCTCCATTCCGGTCTTTGCTGAGCCAGGGTTTCTAAGATTGATTCATCCAGCCTGGCAGAATCTATGGCCCCGACATATCCAACAATGGGTGCAGGCAATCCCTGCAATTCTTGAGGCATCTGATGCTCCCTGTCCCTATTGAACAATTCAAAATTGCAACCCTGGCCTATATAGTAGGAATCAGGATTATAATTGGCGCAATATTCCGCGTAATACAGGGAATTGGCAACTGCAGCGTCGGCCTTTTTGATGAGCTGAGGCTCCATGATAGCCACATGTTTTTTCCAGTAGCTATAGCCCTGCAGAAAATCCCGGCAATAATAAATATAGAGATTGGGATGGAGCAGCTCTTTTAGATAAAAACCGTTATAAATATCGTTATCATTAAAAATGATGATATTCTTAAAATCAAGCTCTTTTAAAGCTTGCTTGATATTGGCGGCAAAACGCCGGTTATTGAAATAATTAAAGATTTTAAAGAGCTTTGTAGAAGGCAAGCCGTTAATGGATTCCACGAGTGAAGTTGGATAAAATTCCCACAGATTCCCGGAAACCGGCCTGATCTTCTCCCCTTTCCCTTTAATAATGGCGCAGTGTTGCGCGATCCCTGCATTTTTGCTCCTGGAGAAAAAAGTCTTCCTGTTGATGGGCAGGTTGACATATAGGACCCGGTTATGCTCTGCAAAAAACCTAGCGATGGTTTTACAGTTGCTTCCGATATCATAATACCAGGGTTGTAATCCAATAATCACTATATCACGTCCTTGTATCAACTCTTTAATTTGCTGATCCCTCCAAGCAGAATGGGTGGTGTGATCTGCCTGACCACTTCTTTCAATGAAGTTACGAAACGTGATTTCTTATCTTCCGGCCTGAATTTAAAAATGGTATTATGTTCCCCTGCTCCCTTGGCCACTTCTTCTTCCGGCCTTCCATTAGTATAATAATATAAAGCCATGGACTTCCTGGTGCGGTCGGGCGGGCAAGTGAGCGAGTTGGGGTGACCATGATAGGAAGTACTTGTTGTGGAGAAAAGCGCCATTCTATTAAAAAGTGGCAGGATCTTTTTAATGCATCCTTTCATTTCCTGGTCCCAGAGTTCAAAATGGCCCCCATATTCTTCGTGCCAGTCCTCGTTCATATACACCAGCACATTGAGCCGGCGGTCTAGTTTTGTTTTTGGATGTTTATTGAAATCGGCATGAATTTTCAACATCCCCCCAGGCTGGATCTGATGACATCCTCCACCCTCGAAGAATGGATCAGGGATCAGGTTTTCAATCCCCGTCAAAGCGGATAGAAACTCCAAAAAAGGTTGCGAATTCAGAAAATGCATAAAAGCAAGTGTCTTCTCCCCGAAACGGTATTCTCCCTTTGAAGCCAGCTTGACCTGGTTGGGGTCATTAAATTTGAGGTCGGCGTTCTTGGTCAGATCGGGGAATTCGGCCAGTACCTCCTTAAGTTTTCCAGAATCAAAAAAATTGTCAAAATACATGTTCGGAAAGGGATCTGCGCTTAGATAGGCTGCTTGCCTATCCTTTCCAAAAGCATTTAATTCTTCTACGGATTTGTTTAGAAATTCCATGTGGTTCTTTTTAAATATTTAAAATGGTTCAGGTTAAAGAGAATGGTGCACAACCGGCCGGTAAATTCCGGAAATATTGGGAATCCTAAAATTATAAAGAAAGTGAAGAATTTAAAAGCAATTCGCCATATTAGTTATCAAATCCCTTTTGTAGGTAAAACCAGGCCTGTTTTGACGTTGGCCATCATCTAAAAGGTTTAAAAAATGCCCTGTTTCCAAGGTCCAACATGGGTTGATCCCCTGAACTATCCCCATAAGTATAGATTTCTTCATATTCCGATAAGGTGAAATGCTCCTTGATACGCCTGATTTTTTCTTCACCATAGCAATTATTTCCAGCAATCTTCCCCGTAAGTATTTGAATATCACGCCTTTCGATAGTCTGCAGCTTTGTGGCGATCAGTTCGGCAGGTATCAGATTTGCCCATCCCTGGATCCAGTTCTGCGGGGAGGCAGACACGATTACAATCACCGCCCCTATTTTTTGCAACCGGGAGATTTCCTCCATGGCCTTAGGGCGAATCAGGCTTGGCAGGCGTTCTTTTGCAAAACGGTCGCAGTTTTCCTGGAACTCCTGAAGGGGTAGCCCTCCGAAAAAAAATGTCAGCACCCGCTGCTTTGCCCTTTGATTGGATATGATCTTACACTTATAGGCCACCAACCAGGGACTGTTCAAAAAAAAACCAATATAAAAAAAGATGCTGCCCTTCGTGAATTTGATGAATTCCAACAGGGTATCTTTTATCGTGATTGTACCGTCAAAGTCAAAAAAAGCAACTCTTTTCTTCAAAGCTTCATTTTTTTAAATACCGGCTCGGGTATGGATCGAATGACCATCATGATCCATCTCCAGAACCACTTTATATAGACGGTGTTTTTCTTTTTGACAACGGCCGCGTAGACCCCCTCGGCCACTTCCTCCGGACGGGCGGTCAGCATTTTGGGGAGAGTTAGGTTTTCGGTCATCCGTGTATATACAAACCCCGGTTTCACGGTAACAACATGGACCCCGCTTTTAAACAGTCGGTTTCTTAAGCCACTCAGGTAAGCCGTGAAGCCAGCCTTGGCACTCCCATATATATAATTGCTTTGACGGCCCCGTTCACCGGCAACAGAACTGATGCCGACAATGGTTCCCTGTTTCTTCTGCTCATATGCATTGGCCACAATATTGAGTATGGACAATGCACCGGTATAATTGGAATTGATGATGCGCAGAGCCTCCTGCCAATCTTTACAGGCAAGTTCATGGTTACCCAGGTATCCAAAAACACAAATGACAAGATCGGGTTTGGGATCGAGTCCTTCAAAAAAAGAGGCATGCGTGTCCGATTTCAAGGCATCAAATTCATGCAGGGTAGCATTGCAGTTATACCGGATAGCCATATCCGATACCAAAGGCTGCAGACGGGAAACATCGCGCGCAGCCAGTTGTATGGCATACTTTTCTGCAGCAAATTTTTTTGCAAGGGCTATGGATATATCTGATGCAGCCCCTAATATCAGAGTAGTTGGCATGGACTGGAAGTTTCTTTTTTTATCATTTAAACAAGGTTATATCTTTCATATAAAGGATAGAAATGAAACTCGCTATCCAAAGCAACAGGGTGATTTGGATAAAACGATCCTTATACAGGATTTTTGTCGGAGATCCTGAATCAGCGGTGACATATATGATTTGCAGGTAACGCATTATTCCTGCCATCACAAAAAGACAGGTGTAGTATAGCCTGTAAGTTCCAAGCCTCGATCTGACTTCATCCGACATCGTATACATAAAGTAGGCCACGATAATCACGGCGCTGACCAGGGCAAGCAGGGTATTTAGGAATTCCAGGTTATACCCTTTGATTGATTTGCGCAGATCTGCGCCTGAACTCAATTTCAAAAGCACATCGTCCCTCCTTTTTCCGATGGCCATAAAGATCGCCAGGAGAAAAACCATGATCACAATCCATTCTGAAAGGGGTACATAAGTGATGACCGATCCCCCTTTGATGCGCAAAACGAAGCCAATCGATAAAATAAAAATATCGAGAATGGGAATGCCCTTCAATCCTAAGGAATAAAGCAGGTTGATCAGAAAATAAATGGCTAAAACAAATAAAAATTTATCCCTGATCCACCAAGCCAATCCGAAACCCAGAATCAAAAGAATCACACAAATGATAAGCGCTGCCGGTGGGGATACGGCCCCTGAGGCCAAGGGGCGTTTGCATTTTATTGGATGTTTCCTGTCATCTTCCCTGTCCCGGTAATCATTGATAATATAAATGCTGCTGGCAACAAAACAAAAAGCAATGACACCGAGAAGCACATGCTCGAACTTTTGCAAATTGAATATCTCCCCCGCAAAAAAAAGCGGTATAAAAAGGAAGAGATTTTTCGCCCAATCTTTAGGTCTCAGGAGTTTGATGTATTCCAAATAGTTATTTTATACGGCCAAAATACAAACAAAAATGCATAGTTAATAGCGTCGTAATGAAGTTGATATTTTGTTATAAGTTTACAAATCAAAAAAATCAGGCTTAAGTCAGTGAATAAAACCAACCGCTTTTTGGCCAGTTTTGAAGTAATACTCATTATTGGATTGGCCTCCGTTCCCTTGTTTGCGGGTTTTCCCTATCGCGTCAATATATTCCTTTCCTGGGAGGGGGCCTACCGGATGAGCCAGGGCCAAATTCCTTTCCGGGATTTTGGCATTCCACTGGGAGGCATGTATTGGGTAATCCCTGCCATTTTTTTTAAATTATTCGGTCCGCAGCTGCTCACGCTAATCAAGGCGCAGGTATTCATCAATATTATCTCAGGGTTATCTTTCAGGTCGATACTCTCTAGTGTATCTGTGGACAAAGGAATTCGATTCGTTTCTGTCCTTCTTTTCTGTATCTCTTATTCTTTTTTCAACTTCTGGCCATGGTATAACCATTCGGTCATCGTATACGAATTGATCGGTCTGGCATTTCTGCTTCATTATATTTTTCGTCCGGAATCTCATTATCGCCTGCTGACCCTGCTTGGTTCGGTTTTTTTTATCTTTTGTTCATTTTTGACCAAACAGGATGGAGGCGGGATGGCATTCTTAGTCTGCTGCGGCCTGCTGACCTGTCATTGCGGAATCGAGAAAAAATGGAAAGACCTGTTGTTGTTTGTAGGAAGCTTTATTGCTTTTCTTTTGCTTTTTCTGCTGGCTTTTTCCAAAACCGGCCTGTCTTATTGGTTCAATCATGGACAGCCGCCGCACAGTTCGAGGGTATCCCTTTTTGATTTGTTGGAAGAATTCTTAGGTGCTTCACAATGGATCAAATTTTATTTGTTCCTGATCTTAATGCTCATGATTCCACGCTTTCCGGGATGGAAGGGGTTTTTGAAAAATAAGAGGGGGATGATCTTTTTGCTCCTGGTTTTGCTGATGTTGGGTGAAGCTGCGGTTTTCCAAGTAACCAGTTATACTCCTCCTGACAACAATATTTTCTTTCACTCTTTTGCTGTTGCCTATATTCTAAGCCTGATTGCTTCAGGCTGGTCAATTTCCTTTGACCGCCCAAAACTAATTTTTCTTTCTTGCTTTGGAATCCTGCTCTGGTGGAGTAATGTCTACTGGAAATATATCGAAACGTTTGCCGAAGAAATCCTTCCCCATCATCACGAAACCGTTTCGGTGACTGGTGAAAATATGGTCAACAGGAAGACTTATATGATTAATAAGGATACTTCCAACATCCCGATGTCACAATGGAGATTATCGGGTCTTCACGCATTCGATAGGATGTATATGCCGGCCCCCACGGTAGATGGCATACAGCGCCTGATGAACAGCGATCTGGTCAAGCGGCACCAGGATCTGCGGGTACTTAATATGACAGAACTGACCCCCCTGGCTGTAGAAATTCCCTATTCCCTGGAAAAAAATTCCGATCTCCCACTTTGGTTTCATCTTGGGGTCGGCATGTTTAACAGGCAGGCGGCCATCCTGGAATCCCGGATCGGCAAATTGGATTATGACTTGATATTATTTGAATATATTCCCGGTCTCAACAATTTTTACCCTTTCAGGATCAGGGACTCTTTGCAAATCCATTACCGGAAAGTGGATTCTTTTATGGCCCCCAGAAGAGACGATCCAACCAGCCTAATTGAGGTATATGTCAAACCCTGATATCCTTTCGAGCCCGATTGAATATTTGAAAGGAGTAGGTCCGGCAAAAGGAGACCTGCTGAAAAAAGAAATCGGTGTTTTTAGGTTCCAGGATCTTTTGGAATATTTTCCATATAGGCATATTGACAGGACCCGGATAAGCCTGGTCCGTGATATCGGATTGCAAACAGAGTTCATACAGCTCACAGGAAAACTGATGAGTTTGGAAATCCTGGGCGTCAAAAGAGGAAGGCGGCTGGTGGCAGAATTGAAAGATTCATCAGGCATCATTGAACTAGTATGGTTCCAGGGGATCAACTGGATACAGAAGAATTTGGAAACCGGGAAAGATTACCTGGTTTTCGGAAGGACCGGGATTTTCCAGGGCATGCCTCAAATCACCCATCCTGAAATGGAATTAGTCAGTTTGAGCAATAGAGAGACTAAAAATTTCCTTGAACCTGTATATTCCACCACAGAAAAATTAAGAGCAAGAGGTCTAAGTGGAAAACAGATCGGCAAACTGACCTACACTTTACTCAGGCTCCTTCATGAAAAGGATATTCCGGAAAATCTACCCCAGGATATTATTAATTCCCTGGAACTATATCCCAGATTCCAGGCCTATACCCAAATTCATTTTCCTTCCGACCTCCAGCTTTATGCCAGGGCGTTATACCGGCTGAAGTTTGAAGAATTATTCCTGGCTCAGGTCCGCCTGGGTCTGATAAAATCAGGCCGACACCGCTATTCCAAAGGAATTGTTTTTGGAAAAGTGGGTGAATTGTTCAACCAGTTTTACAAGGAAAACCTGCCATTTGAACTCACAGGTGCGCAAAAAAGAGTTTTCAAAGAAATCCGAAGCGATACCGCTCACGGACGACAAATGAACCGTTTGCTTCAGGGCGATACTGGCAGCGGGAAAACCATCATTGCCCTGCTTTGTATGCTGCTGGCTGCTGATAACGGTTACCAAAGCTGCCTGATGGCCCCCACAGAAATTTTGGCCCAACAGCACTTCAATAGCATCAGCGGTTTAATGAAAAATATGGGCTTGCAGATCGCTTTGCTTACAGGTTCAACAAAAAAATCAGCTAAAAATAAGATCCTGCTGGCGCTTCAAAATGCTGAATTGGATTTCCTGATTGGAACCCACGCCCTTATTGAAGACAATGTCAAGTTCAAAAACCTGGGACTGGCGATCGTAGACGAGCAGCACAGGTTTGGCGTTGCCCAACGGGCCAAACTATGGAAAAAGGCCTCTCTCCTGCCGCATGTACTCGTGATGACCGCAACGCCTATCCCTAGAACCCTGGCGATGACGGCCTATGGAGATTTGGACTATAGCGTCATCGATGAACTGCCTCCCGGACGAAGACCTGTAAAGACGGTGCACCGCTTGGATGATTCAAGAGCGGCGGTAATGGACTTCATTAAGGAACAGATAAAAAAAGGGAGACAGGCATACATTATCTTTCCATTGATCGAGGAATCAGAAAAAATGGATTATGAGAACCTGATGCGCGGCTATGAAAATGTCAAGGCTTTTTTTCCAGAACCAGCCTATTGGATCAGCATGCTTCACGGTCGGCAGGCGCCTGCTGTTAAAAAGACCAATATGGAGCGGTTTGTCCGTGGAGATACCCAAATCATGGTTTCTACTACGGTCATTGAGGTAGGTGTGGATGTTGCCAACGCCTCCGTGATGGTCATTGAAAATGCCGAAAAATTCGGCCTATCCCAATTGCACCAGTTAAGGGGCCGGGTCGGAAGAGGGGCAGACGAGAGCTTTTGCATCTTATTAACAAGCTCCAGGCCAACTTCCGAAGCCAAAGAACGTATAATGGTCATGTGTGCGACCAACGATGGCTTTGTCATTGCCGAAAAGGATCTTGATTTGCGGGGTCCGGGCGAAATTGAAGGAACAAGACAGAGTGGCGAATTAAACTTTAAATTAGCTAACCTTTTACAAGACAAACAGTTGCTTCAAACGGCCCGGGAGATGGCCGAAAGAATAGTTGCAGAGGATCCTCTGTTGAATGCACCATCCAACCAATCTTTAAAACAGTTCCTTCAATCTCAAACTGGGAAGAGATCCTGGAGCCAGATTTCTTGACAAGAATTCTTCTGGAAATAACGTTATTGTCAGGAATGCGGCAGAAAATTTGATGCTTTTATCTATCACTATTGCGTAAATTGTAAAGAAAACTTGAGAACCAAATTTCTTATAGTTTCGATCTTTTTATTAACTGTTACCCTGGAACTAAGCGCTCAAAGTGGTTATTCCAACCTTCAATTCGTTGAAAATAAAGGCCAATGGGACAAAAGTGTAAGCTTCCGGGCAGATTTCCCCACAGGTATTTTTTATTTGCAAAAAAAGGGGTTTGGCGTCCTGATGCATAATCCGGAAGAGCTCAAAATCATGGAAGAAAAAAGGCATGGGCACTCCTTGTCCGCCGGAACTGGCAACCATGCCACCAAAGAAAGTCTGGAAGCGCAAAAAAGCATCGATGCCCGTATCATACATTCCCATTTTTATCAGGTTGATTTTCTCAATAGCAATGATCAACCGGAAATTGTCCCCGATAAACCTTTACCAACCTATAACAATTACTATATTGGCCATGATTCTACCAAATGGGCAAGCGCCTGTAAGGTGTACCAGGGTCTGACCTATAAAAATATTTATCCGAATGTAGACCTTCGTTACTTTACCGACGGCGGCACTCTGAAATATGACCTGATCGTTCATCCCGGGGCGGATCCTAGCAAAATCGTAATGAAATACACAGGCCCGGACAAGCTGACCCTACACAGCAGACAATTGATCATCAAAACCTCGGTCGGAGAAGCCCGCGAATCCGAACCCTTTTCTTACCAACTCAGTAAGACGGGAAGAACCGAAGTAGAATGCAAATTTGTGCTTTCAGCAGACAATACGGTCCGGTTTAGTGTCAAAAACTATGCACCTGATGCCGAGTTGATCATCGATCCTGCACTGGTGTTCTGTACTTTTACCGGTAGCCGTTCGGATAATTGGGGCTATACCGCTACTTATGACGCTTCTGGAAATTTCTACTCCGGAAGCATCATCCTGGATGAATCGGCTGGCGGCCTTACAAACGGAAACGGATTTTTGTATACGCCGGGGGCCTTCCAAACCCATTTTCAGGGAGGCGATACAAGCGAAGGACCAGGGTGGTATTATGACATAGGCATCATGAAATTCAATTCCACGGGTTCGGCCGTCTTATATGCCACCTATCTTGGTGGCGCCGGTGACGAACAGCCTCATAGCATGATTGTTGACAATAGCGGGGACCTCATAGTGGCCGGAAGGACTAGCAGTGGCGCCACTTTTCCCGGAACGCTCTTTGGCCTCGGTGGTGGTTTTGATATATATGTGGCCAAGTTTAATCCATTCGGGACCAGCCTGATAGGCTGTATGCGGATCGGAGGTGTTGGCGACGATGGCGTAAATATTGCGCCCAAATATTCAGACGTGGCCCCTAAGGGAACCCTTTCTTTGAGGTTAAATTATGGGGATGATGGCAGAAGCGAAGTAAATCTGGATGCCGCTGGCAATATTTACCTTGCTTCCTGTACCCGGTCTGTCGGATCCCCTCTGGCTTCAGAAAACTTTCCTGTTACTCCAGGAGCCTTTCAAACCTCGCCGGGTGGTGGCAGTCAGGATGGGGTGGTCCTGAAGCTGAATCCCACACTGACCAGTGTACTGTTCAGTTCCTTTTTAGGAGGTAATAAAGATGATGCTGCATTTGTTCTGGCTCTGAATCCTACCAATAATCAGATTTATGTAGGTGGCGGGACAGCCAGTACCAATTTCCCCGGTACGAAAAATCTTCCCGTACTGTTTCCCAACAACGTCGGAGGAATAGATGGCTTTGTATCCGTTATCTCCAACGATGGAACCACCCTGATCGAATCATCCTATTTCGGAACAGCGGGAACTGAGGTGATCTATGGCGTGAAATTCGATAATTTGGGCTCTCCTTATATCATGGGCACTACCACGGGCACTTGGCCGGTGATCAATGCCAAATTCAGCCAAGCCGGAGGTAAGCAATTTGTGGCGAAAATCTCCCCTGATCTGAGCCGCTGGCAATATTCAACTGTATTTGGAACCAATGAAGCCAAGGCAGGAGGTGTTCCTAACCTTTCCCCGACGGCTTTCCTGGTGGATAGATGTCAGAATGTGTATATCGCAGGCTGGGGTGGAGGTATCGATATAAATGATGGCTACGCTAGTGCAGGAACCGCCGGCATGACAGTCACCCGGGGAGCCATTCAAACCACCACAGATGGCGCCGATTTTTATTTTATTGTGATCAAGAAAAATGCAGACTCCTTACTGTACGCGACTTTTTATGGACAGAATGGTGGATTCTCGGATCATGTTGACGGAGGGACCAGCCGCTTTGACCAGCAAGGTATTATTTATGAGGCCATTTGCGCCAATTGCTATGGCCCTCCTCCACAGTTTCCAACAACACTGGGTGTAGTACATCCGCAAAATGGGACAAATGGCCTTGGATGTAATTTGGCCGCGGTGAAAATCGCTTTCAATTTTGCAGGAGTCGGAGCGGGTGTAAGATCCACCATCAATGGTCTTGAAGACAGTTCCGGCTGTGTTATCCTCAATGTATTGCTTTCCGATACCGTGCGCAATGCAAAAAGCTATATTTGGAATTTTGGAGATGGCAGCCCGCTTGTCTACAGCACGAGCTATCAATTCGAGCATACTTATGGAACCGTGGGCGATTATTTGGTCACCCTTATAGGTATTGATTCAAGCACCTGCAACGTGAGTGATACCTCTTATATAACCATCCGGGCAGGGAACGATAAGGCTAACCTGGCGCTTACTGCTACCAAATTACCTCCATGTGAGTCCCTGACTTATCAATTTTCAAATATTTCAACCCCGCCTGCGGGAAAATCCTTTACGGATTCTTCCTTTGTCTGGGATTTTGGGGATGGAAGCCCACTGATTACCGCCGGTATTTCTCCGCCGGATCTTATACATACCTTTGCCTCTACCGGAACTTATATTGTCAGGCTACTCATGGTGGACACCAATTTCTGTAATTACCCTGGAGAAGTCGACGACACGCTTAGCGTGGCTCCCCTGGTAAAGGCTCAGTTCCAAACACCCGACAGCGGCTGCGTGCCTTATACTGCTTTTTTCAATAATACCTCGCTTGCCGGCCAGCAGTTCATTTGGAATTTTGGAGACGGATCTCCCGTTTCCAATGCAACAAGCCCAAGCCACTATTATGCAAATACGGGAAGCTACACGGTTTCACTCATCGCCCTTGACTCGAACACTTGTAATAAGATCGATTCCACTTCTTTGGTAATTACCGTGAACCCCGTACCCATGGCGGCGTTTACTTATGGACCCCAACCTCCCCAAATAAATAAACCTACCATATTTAACAACAATTCCACAGCGGCCACTCATTATAAATGGCTGTTTGGAGACGGTGATTCAGCTATCAGCTTAACAATGGACACCGTCATGCATCAATATGAAAAAACGGGTAATTTCAATGCATGCCTGATCGCATACAACCAGTTTGAATGTCCCGATACAGTTTGTGGAACCGTCCAAACTATTATCAATCCATTACTGGCGGTCCCCAATGCATTTACTCCTGGACGGTTTGGCGAGAACAGTATTATCAGGGTCCAGGGTTTTGGAATTTCAGCCATCACCTTCCGGATTTATAATCGTTGGGGTCAGCTGGTTTTTCAAACAAATGATCCCAACCAGGGATGGGATGGTACTTTCAAGGGAATCCAGCAGGCTATGGATGTGTATGCCTATACCGTAGAAGCACAGTTTTTTGATGGATCAAAGACGTCCCTCAAAGGCGATATCACATTAATTAGGTAACCATTAAGATTGAAAAAACAAATTCTCATAGTCGCCGTTTTTCTATTTGCCGCCACGATGCTATCCCGGGCACAAAAAGGCGGACCGGGTATCGAATTCATCCAAAACAAGGGACAATGGGATAAAAATATTGTCTTTAGAGGGGACCTCAATAACGGCTCTTTTTTCTTGCAAAAAACAGGTGTCGCCGTGTTATTGCATAATGGAGATGACCTCAGAAGATTGACCGAAAGCCACCATGGACAAAGACCGGGGGAGGGGCCCATCACAGCAAAACAGGGGGCGCCCGAAGTCATTCACTCGCACTATTACACCATAGACTTTGTAGGCGCAAAGCAGGATGTCCGAATCATTCCGGATAAGCAAATTTCCACCTATAAGAACTATTTTATTGGAGACGACTCCACCAAATGGGCATCACATTGCAATATTTACCAGGCGGTCACCTACCAGAATATTTATCCGAATATCGATATCCGTTATTATACGGGAAACGGGAAGCTCAAGTATGATATCATCGTTCATCCCGGCGGGGATCCGGAACAGATCGCACTTAAATATGATGGCGTCAGTAATATGCGGATTAGTAAAAATAACCTGCTGATCAAAACATCGGTCGGCGATGTACAAGAGCTGGCTCCCTATGCCTACCAGCTTTCAGCAACCGGAAAATCGGAGGTGGATTGCAGCTATACCCTTTCAAAGGATCACCTGCTGCAATTCAAAATTCGGAATTTTACGCCTGGTCAGACATTGGTAATCGACCCCACGCTTGTATTTTGTTCATTTACTGGTAGTCAGGCCAGCAACTGGGGGTTTACGGCCACCCCTGGACCTGATGGAAGTTTTTATGCCGGTGGGATCGTTTTCGGTGAGGGGTTCCGGACTAACAATCCCGGCGCTTTTCAAGTGAATTATCAGGGGGGTCTGATCGATGTTGGGGTTATTAAATTCAGTAGTAATGGCTCCAAAGTGTTGTATGCTACTTACTTGGGAGGAAGTGCCAATGAAACTCCCCATAGTCTGATCTGTGATCCCCAGGGAAATCTCATTGTGCTCGGCAGGACTTACTCCGCCGATTTTCCCCATTTTAAAATGATTGGACCAGGAGGTGGCCCCACTATTCCTCCAAACAAGGCTAGTATTTTCATCCTCAAATTGAATTCTTCTGGTAGCAATCTGATCGGGTCGCTCATCATTGGAGGAAGTAACGCTGACGCTGTTAATATCCAGGACCAGTTCGCTTGCGGAAGCGGATGCGAGACTGCAAATTCCTTGATCAGAAATTACGGGGACGATTCCAGGAGCGAGGTCATCCTGGATCCCGCTAACGACATTTATATCGCCGCCTCATCCCAATCGCCTGATTTTCCGGTTACACCAGGTGTTTTTCAACCCGTATACGGAGGAGGTATCCAGGATGGCGTCTTACTCAAAATTGATCCGACTTGTAATAATCTCATTTTTTCAAGTTTTTTGGGAGGATCCGCTGAAGACGCGGCTTTTGTACTTGCGCAGGATCCTATTACTACCGATATTTATGTCGCCGGAGCCACTGCCAGCACCAATCTGCCAGGAATAAAGGCGGGTGTCATCCAGGGGGCATATGCCGGGGGAATTTGTGACGCATTCGTCAGCGTTATTTCCCAGGACGGCACCACGTTAAAAGAAACGACCTATCTGGGAACACCGCAAAATGACGCCATCTATGGTATCCAATGCGACAGGTTCGGCTTCCCCTATATCATGGGAAGCACCACAGGTGATTGGCAGGTCGTGAATGCCGCCTACTCCATTGCAGGCACAAAACAATTTATTGCCAAGCTTCAACCCAATCTTTCCGGCTATGTGTATTCTACCACCTTTGGTTCCAAAGGAGGAACCAAAACTCCGAATATTTCTCCTGTCGCATTCCTGGTTGACCGCTGTCAAAACGTGTATGTTTCTGGTTGGGGAGGATATCTCTTTGCCAGGACAGATCCCTATGGCCTGTCAGGTACACTGGGGATGCCTGTAACCGCTAATGCGATCAAACCGAATACAGATAACCGGGATTTTTACTTTATTGTCATCCAAAAAAACGCGTCTTCCCTCCTATATGGGACATTTTATGGCCAGGATGATGACCTGATGAGTATCAGCGAACATGTAGATGGGGGTACCAGCCGCTATGATCAGAATGGGATCATTTATGAAGCCATCTGCGCCAACTGCGGTGGAAATCAGATCGGCCAATTCCCAACCACCTTGGGTGTCGCATACCCATTCAATGGGACGACAGGTTCGGACGGAGAAGTAACCGGATGCAATTTGGCTGCGGTTAAAATTGCTTTCAATTTTGCCGGCGTGGCCGCGGGCCTAAAACCCACCATCAACGGAATTCCGGACAGTTCCGGCTGTATCGCCCTGGATGTCTTGCTCACCGACACCGTTAGAAATGCAAAGAGCTATATCTTCTCTTTCGGCGACGGATCGCCAGATTTGGCCACAACTAGTTACCAGGTCATGCATAACTATCCCAATGTGGGCACTTATCCTGTCATGCTGATCGCCATCGATTCCAACAGTTGCAATATCAGTGATACTTCCATTATTCATATCCGGGCCCGTAACGACCGGGCCGTACTGGCCATGGCTGCAGACAAACTTCCGCCTTGCCAGTCACTTTCTTTTCAGTTCAGCAATCAGTCATCGGCTCCGGCAGCCAAACCTTTTACTGATTCTTCTTTTCTCTGGGATTTTGGAGATGGCAGCCCCCAGGTTCCTGCCGGTGCTTCTCCCCCAACCCTGAACCATTCCTATGCTTCTGCTGGAACCTATATTGTGAGACTCCAACTCGTGGACACCAATTATTGCAATTACCCCGAAGAGATTGATGATACTTTGAGGGTCGCGCCCCTGGTCAAAGCCCAATTTATTACGCCTGATAGCGGTTGCGCGCCCTACACGGCTTACTTTAACAACACCTCCCTTGGTGGCCAACAGTTTTATTGGAATTTTGGAGATGGTTCGCCCATATCCAACGCTTCCAGCCCGAGCCACTTCTATGCCAATATCGGAAGCTATACCGTCTCCCTGCTGGTAGTGGATTCAAATACCTGTAACCTGCTTGATTCATTTTCTACCAATATTTCGGTATTCCCTATTCCAACGGCAGCTTTTTCATATGCACCACAGCCGCCCGAACCCAACAGACCTATAACTTTTAATAATAATTCTACGGGGGCCACCCACTATAAATGGGTTTTTGGAGACGGGGACACCACGATCACCGCAAGCTCGGATACCGTAGCCCACCAATATGAGCAAACTGGCACTTTTAATGCCTGTCTGATCGCCTTCAACCAGTTTGACTGCCCCGATACGGTTTGTATGGCAGTGATGACGGTCGTCAATCCGGTGTTGGCAGTACCTAACGCATTTACGCCAGGCCGATTTGGGCAAAACAGCATAGTGAAGGTGCAGGGCTTTGGCATTTCGGCGATGACCTTTCGGATTTATAACCGTTGGGGACAATTGGTCTTTGAGACCAATGATCCCAGCCAGGGATGGGATGGCAATTTCCTGGGTAAGGCCGCACCCATGGATGTCTATGCGTACACGTTAGAAGCTCAATTTTTCGATGGAACTAAAACAACCAGGAAAGGCGATATTACGTTAATTAGGTAAGGATCAATTAGATCCTTGATAACCACAGAAAAACCAACCTATTAACACTTGCTAAACAGAGAAATTACCGTTTAATTTAGTAAATTGTGCTACCAATGAGCCATACAGGAAAAACGGTGTTGGTTACTTTATTGTGTGCAGCCGCAGCCCTTGGCGCCTGTGCGCAGGATCTTCATTTTTCACAGTGGTTCAACTCGCCATTAACCACCAATCCTGCCAATACCGGTTTTATACCGGATGCTGATTACCGCCTTGGCGCTAATTACAGAAACCAGTGGTCTTCCGTGATGTCGGAACCCTATAAAACGATGAGTGTTTGGGGAGATGCCCAGGTTTTCCGCAACAGGATCCAAACCGGTTGGCTTGGACTTGGTGGGGTGATACTCGAAGATGTGGCTGGATCAGGCAACCTGACAACGACAGAAGTGTATGGTTCCGTAGCTTATCACCAGATGGTCAGCTATTCAAGCCTGATCACGGCGGGGTTTAATGTAGGCTGGGTCAATAAAAGAATCAATAGTTCGAATCTAAAATTTCCCGACCAGTTCGATGGAAAATTTTTTGATAATACGCTTCCCACCAGTGTGGTGATTGATGAACCGAATGTCAATTTCTTCGATATCCAGGTAGGTCTGAATTACGCCTATTTCCCCAATACCAGGACCTATGTCAACGGCGGTTTTTCTGTTCAGCATGTCAATAATGCAAGAGAATCCTTTTTCAGTACGGATCCTGCAGGGTTTAACAGCCTTATCCCGCGCCGTTATATTGGGTTTCTAAATGGCAGTTTCAAAACAAGTGACGAAGTGATCCTCAATCCGATGGCATATTACACCACCCAGGCAGGCGCTGCTGAAATCGTGGCCGGGTTTAATTTGCAATATAATCTCTCAGACAATGGTGACAACCAGGTAATCGGAGGCTTGTATTACCGCCTGGGCGATGCTTTTATTCCGATGATCGGTTTTATTTATAAGAATATCCGGCTCTGCTTCACCTACGATGTCACCACCTCTTCTTTGAGTCAAGTCAACCAAGGCCGGGGCGCCTGGGAATTTGCGCTCATCGAGAATGGTATTTATAATCAATATAACGGTGACCGTCACCAATCTTTGTGTCCGGATTTTAAACAGTGAACCACCAAAAAATACAGATTTTTTGGCTTCGCGTGGCAACGCTTGTCTATCATCGGTCAGGGATGCATTTGTATTTTAGTCTAAAAGCAATGCCACCTTGTCTGAAAGGTATAGCCGAAATAAGCCTGCCGGGTACATACAGATGAATATTGAAAATTCAAATTACTAATGATCTGTTCCCATGAGTTAAAGGCTTTAGGCTTTCAATTCCTATGAAAACATGATTTGCCCGATTATTACAAAAACCAGAAAGGGTGGAAATAGTATCAGATAAAGGATTTATTGGCGCTCAGCAACTTGCACAGTTCAAGCAGATTTTAGGAGAAAAGTTTGTCCTGACCGATGAGGATATATTGAATGATTACGGTCATGATGAGACCGAAAATCTGCTTTATCCGCCAGAGATCGTGTTGAAGCCGCGGACTGCTGAAGAGATCAGTATGATCATGGAGATCTGTCATAACCGGCACATCCCGGTCACCCCCCGCGGCGCAGGCACCGGCCTGAGCGGTGGTGCAATTCCCCATTTGGGTGGAGTGCTGATCTCCACCGAAAGAATGAATTCTATAATCGGAATTGATGAAAGAAATATGCAGGTAACGACCGAACCCGGAGTCATCACGGAGATACTTCAGAATGCTGTAAAAGAGAAAGGCCTGTTCTACCCACCGGATCCAAGCAGCCGCGGTTCTTGTTTTATCGGCGGCAATATCTCAGAAAACAGCGGAGGTCCAAAGGCTGTAAAATATGGGGTAGTGAGGGATTATGTGCTGAACCTGCAAATCGTCCTACCCACAGGGGAGATCATTTGGACCGGTGCCAATACCCTGAAGAATTCCACGGGGTATAATTTAACGCAATTGATCATTGGAAGTGAAGGCACACTCGGGATCGTGACCAAGATCGTACTTAGGTTGTTACCGTTGCCAAAATTTGATCTGCTGATGCTCGTACCGTTCACCTCACTTCAAAATGCCTCTGAGGCAGTAAGCGCTATCTTCCGGGCAGGGTATACGCCAAGCGCCCTTGAACTGATTGAAATTGATGCCTTACAGATCACCAGCAGATTTCTGGGCAGTTCGATCATACCGGTCGTGGAAGATATTGCGGCACACCTGATCATTGAAGTGGATGGTAACCACCTGGACAACCTGGTTTCCGAGATGGAGGCCATCAGTGAAATATTAATGGGCTATGATTGCGGTGAGGTTTATTTTGCCGATGATGCCCAGCAAAAAAATGAACTTTGGAAATTGCGCAGGAGAGTGGCCGAAGCCGTAAAAGCGGATGGCTATAATATGGAGGAAGATACCGTGGTTCCCCGGGCGGAGCTTCCAGCGTTGATTCGGGGAGTAAAGGAATTGGGATTGCAGTATGGTTTTCGAAGCGCTTGTTACGGCCATGCCGGCGACGGGAACCTGCATATCCGCATTAAAAAGGAAGGCGTAAGCGGAAGTGAGGACGATCCGCAGATGCTGGAGGCATTGCGGGCCCTTTTTCAACTAGTGAAGGATCTTGGCGGTACGATCAGCGGTGAACATGGGATTGGACTGATTCAGAAGAAATTCATGGATATCATTTTTAATGATACCCAGCTCAACCTCATGAAGCAGATTAAAAAAATTTTCGACCCCCATCATATTCTCAATGCGGGTAAAATTTTTGACCTCTGAAGCTTATTTATAAAGAAAATTATTATGAAAAAAATATTTTTGTGCTCACTGTTCACTGTCACCCTCCTGGCCTCCGTGTTCAGTCAGGACGGGGAAACCAGTGGGGGTTTTGACAAATCAAGGCTGTTCTTTGGTGGTGGTTTCGGCCTGAGTTTTGGAAGTTATACACTGATCAATTTTTCTCCTCAAATCGGATATCATTTTACCAATTTTTGGGCCGCAGGAGCTGGCGTCAACCTCCTTTATTCGAGCGTACACTATACCTATCCTTACGAGTATAAAGATGAATACGGCGCCACAGGTCTCAATGTATTCGGAAGAGTGTACCCCATCCAAAACATTATGCTACAGGTTCAACCGGAACTTAATTATGTGTGGGGGGATGAGAAATATTATGATGGTACGCCCTCTCTGAAACTCGCCGGTACCTTAGTTCCATCGCTGCTGATGGGTGGCGGAGTTTCCATTCCTGCTGGAAGGGGTGCCTTGCTGGCCACACTGCTATATGACGTACTTCAGAACCCTGAGTCTCCTTATTACGGAAGGGCTGTTTTTAACCTGGGGTTCAATATTGGCTTCTAGCCTATTTTGTTAAATAATTCTACCGGATTTGCATAAGCGCTGATCCTGTCATCCAGGGATTCATACAGAAATCCTTCTTTCTGCAAAAGCTTCAAGTGGTTGAGCAGCTGATTATAAAACCCAGCGGAGTTGAGTATGTAGATCCGTTTGTCGTGTATCTTTAATTGATTCCAGGCCAGTATTTCAAAAAATTCATCCAGGGTACCTAGACCTCCGGGAAGTACAATAGCTGCATCGCTTCTTTCATAAATCATTTTTTTGCGCGCATGCATATCCGGTAGGATGGCCATTTCTGTTAGTTTTTTATGCTGGTGCTCCCTTTCCACGAGGAGCTCAGGGATGATACCCATGACTTCCCCTCCGTGCGCAAGCACGGCATCTGCGACAATGCCCATTAACCCTTTACTGGAACCCCCGTAAACCATTTTAAGGCCGAGGACGGCGATTAATCTTCCCAATTCTTTTGCATGATCAGCAAAAATTGGATTGGTTCCTTTTTGGGAACCGCAAAATATCGCCACAGACCGGATGTTCATAAGATTTTGATTTTTTACTTTCTGCAATTAAAATTGAAATTTTAAGCTTGTATTTCCTAATTTTCGTTCATTATTGTTGATTACGATGTCCCCAGTCCTGTTATTTTCCTTTTTAATGATTTATTTCCTGGTATTGCTGATAGTAGCGCAGCAAAGTTCGAGGAATTCCAATAACGATTCTTTTTTTATCGGAAACAGGAGCTCCAACTGGATGCTTGTCGCATTTGGCATGATCGGCACATCCCTTTCAGGAGTCACCTTTGTTTCAGTTCCCGGTACGGTAGGGGATTTTGCAGGCGACGGGCATAAGGCTTTCGGATATTTCCAGGTGGTGATCGGATATTGGCTTGGATATTTTGTAGTGGCTTTTATCCTATTGCCTTTATACTATAGACTGCACCTCACTTCAATCTATAATTATCTTCAGACGCGTTTCGGAAATACAGCCTATAAAACAGGGGCGTTATTTTTTATCATTTCCAGGACAGTCGGCGCAACAGCAAGACTATACCTGGTGATCCACGTCTTACACGTTTTTATTTTACAGGAGATGGGTATCCCCTTCCCGGTGACCACTTTTATTATTCTGCTCATGATCCTTCTCTATACATTCAAAGGCGGCGTAAAAACAATTGTTTACACGGACACGCTCCAAACCATGTTTATGCTCCTTGGCCTTATCGTGTGCATCTTCTATATCATGGGCAATTTACATCTATCATTCATGGGTACCCTCCGTGCGTTGGAGGCAAAAGACTATACGCATATTTTCAATACAGATATCCTTAGCAAGGGTTTTTTCCTGAAGCAGATCATCGGGGGCATGTTCATTACGATCGGGATGACCGGCCTTGACCAGGAAATGATGCAAAAGAACATCAGTGTCAGAAATCTTAAAGATTCACAGAAGAACATGATGTCATTTAGCGTGGTTCTTGTTTTGGTGAATTTCCTGTTCCTCCTCCTGGGTGGACTCCTTTATCTCTATTTGACCGGTAAGGGTGCTGTCAATAGCGGCCACCAGCTCCTCCTTCAAGGAAATAATGTTATAGGGGATGATATTTTCCCCGCGGTCGCCCTCCATTTTTTGCCAAAAGCCGTATCTCTTATTTTTATCATCGCGCTGATCTCTGCCTTATTCCCGAGTGCAGATGGCGCGCTTACGGCACTCACCTCTTCTTTTTGCATTGATATCCTGAACCTGAAAAACAGGCTGGATGGGGGCGAACAGAAAAAAAAGCGCATACGGATAACAGTTCATATAGCCTTCGCCTTTCTTTTTTTCCTCAGCATAATCGTGTTTAAAAAGATCAATAATAAATCCACGATTAATATTATCCTCGATCTGGCAGGATATACTTACGGACCGCTGCTTGGGTTATTTGCTTTCGGCATCTTAAGCAAAAGAAAAATCCGCGAAACAGGATGGATTACAGCAGTCTGCCTTTTAGCCCCGCTAGTTTCTTTTTTTCTCAGCCGGTATTCTGCACTCTGGCTTGGGGGCTTCCAAATCGGCATTGAGTTGCTGATGATCAATGGCATATTGACTTATTTGGGCCTGTTAATACTGTCAAAAAAATCCCTCGCGTAAACTAATTCCCATTGTTTTGCGTTATCATGGTGGCAGATGCCATCCCGCTGATGCGGGTTGGCATTTTCTATCTCAATCCCTAAACAGGTGTGATCATGAATGATACGATCCGTTTATCCAAACAACGCAGATGGGCAGAATCGAAGGCGCATTCCAGCTGGCAGATCTTCAAAATAATGGCTGAATTTGTGGATGGCTTTGAAGCCCTTTCAAAAATGGGGCCCTGCATTTCTATATTTGGTTCGGCCCGTACCAAGCCAGGTGAAGAAAATTACGAATTGGCCGTGGATATTTCAAAAAGGTTATCGGAAGATGGTTTTGGCATCATTTCCGGCGGAGGTCCGGGAATTATGGAAGCCGCAAATAAAGGGGCACAGCTCGGAGGCGGAAAATCCGTTGGGTTGAATATTGAATTGCCATTCGAACAACATTCCAATCCTTTTGTAGATCGCGATGCAAGTTTGCATTTCGAATATTTTTTTGTCCGGAAGGTTATGTTTACAAAATATTCCCAGGGTTTTGTGATGATGCCTGGCGGCTTTGGAACCATGGATGAGTTTTTCGAAGTGGCGACCTTGATCCAAACTGGAAAGATGTCGCCGGTTCCCCTGATCCTGGTCAGCTCTGCCTATTGGGGTGGATTACTGGATTGGCTGAAAAAAACTATGCTCGAAAGATCCGCTAATATTTCACTCGAAGATCTCGATCTGCTTAAGATGGCTGACTCTGCCGATGAGGTCGCTGAACACGTCCTGAATTTTTATTCCAAGCATCCGCTTCAGCCAAATTTTTAATTTATCCTGTTGATGGGCTTGGGTGGAGTTCTTATCCTAACGGCATAGAATACCGATGCATCCTTCAGCTGCATTCATATGCCTTTCGACTGTCAGATATTTCTTTGCTTATTTCCAGGCCTGTCTTCTTCTTCTTTCTTAATCTTTCTTGACGGGGCGCCACGTTGCAGGCTTGTATGCAAAACCTTTCGGGGATGCTTGAGTAGCCGGTCTCCTCCCTAAATATTCCTAAAGAGTAAAACGACACGATCGACATTTGCAGATCTTCCTGGACAATGAAAAATGAAGCCTGCCTGAACCCATAAAAAAGATGCTGGCAGACTATTGGATAGTCTGCCAGCAGATTAATTTGATGTGCAGGTTTTGCTACTCCTTTATAATCTTTCCCAGATTATGGGCAGTATCACCAACATTCAGGGAAATGAAATACAAACCACGTGGAATATTAACGAAGTCGATTTTTTTGGTATACCCTTCCATTGTTTTGTAATCCTGCTCCTGTAGAATCACTTTTCCGTCAACTCCTATAAGTCGGATCGTTACGGGGCCCATATCCCCCGATTGAAGTTGCAGGGTGATATTATCTTTTGCAGGATTGGGGTAGTATAAAAAAGCCGCTCCTTGCATGTTCATTTTGACCTCTATGGTATTTGTGAAAATACTTGCTCCGGTTTCACTTACATTTTCGATACGGTAATAGCTGATTCCGTCCGGAGCAGTCCCGTCTGCGTATGAATAGGTATGGGTCGCTGAATTGTCTTGTATGGCTGGTACGCTCGCAATACTGATAAACGTCTTGCCATCCGTGCTCCGGTCCACCAAATATGACCCATTGTCGGCAGTAGCCGTCCAACTCAGGTAATTGATATTGGATTGATTTTCCCCGCTGAAATTATCGAATTGAATGGGCAGCAGGGCCGTACTTAAGACCTGCACTTCGCTGGTAGATGTATCACCCAAATTATCTGTAACAAGCAATTGAAAAACATAGGTGCCGATGGTCAGATTTGAAACAGATGGGGTCGCGGTATTCATATTTGTCATGGTGAGCCCCGCAGGTCCCGAAACTTTGGTCCAGTTATAAGAAACAATAGTAGCGGCGGAGTCTTCGGATCCCATTCCATTCAGTGACGTACTGGTGGTGGGATAAACTACAATAATATTAGAACCTGCATCTGCTACCGGCCAGCGGTCGCCAATGGTTATGGTCGCATACACACTATCCCTCATCCATCCATTGTCAATCACTCTTAATTTAAAGGTATATGTTCCTGGACTGACATTATATATAGTATCGATCGGAGCAGCTTGCACGCCCATCTGCAATGCCGTTCCCGCGGTCTGTGTATGGAGGTAATAGTTGATATTCACATTATCCGTACTGCCAGACCCGTCTAATATGATTGCGTTTGTACCATATTTTGTTGCAGTAAGGACTGCAGTGGGTGCGGTATTTGCCGGAATAGCATATGTATTACAAGGGCTACCCGACGGATGCAGGATACAATAAGGACTTGTGACAGGAATGGGCGTAGGTAAATAAGGATTGACCTTTGTAATGTAAGGACGATCATATGAATTCGGGTAAATGGCATTGATAGCTCCCCCGACTTCTTGAACCTGATCCCCTAATACGCCGCTTTTACCTCTTCCCCAAGAAAATAATTGACCATAATTATCCTCAGCCCATGCACAATAATTGAGTGCGTCCGTACAAAATAAAGCCACAAAATTATGTTTACCTGGAGCGATCTGCGCAGGAGTTAACTGTTGCAATTCATGCTGACCCTGATCCCATGCGTACGGGAAAGGGTTGGTTACACCGTAAGGAAGAGGGTATCCTCCATATGCTACATAATTCAATTCCACACCATTTCCAACGGTTCCAACGGCATTGCCACCCCAGGCCCAAAGTGTGCTGTCTGCCAAAAGAGCGTATGAAGATTCGCTATTTACATACAGGTGTTTGGGGGTTGCTTCAAAATTCAAATAAGAGGTGATATCCTGGGCGACTGTAAGCGCCGATCCGCCAGGAAAAATACCCATATAATCGGTCATGTCTCCAAGAGCCCAGACATGGCCGTTTGCCATCAGAATATAAGCAAACCTGCCAGGACCTGCAATATCAGTTGCCCTGTTTCCGCCAATATTAATTTTTGTAGGAACCATGTATGTGGGAGAATTACCCTGACCAAGAATCAGATTGTACCCTCCCCCTCCCCATGTCCACACATTTCCAGATGAATCAAGTGCCATCATATCCTCACCGGTCTGAATTTTAGTAATGAATATTCCTACAGGAAAATGCACTTGAACCGGCCTGGTACTGGCAACACATCCCCAGGATCCATTTCCTTCATTGCCACCTTGCGTGTTCCCCCATACCCAAACCGTACCGTCAGATTTTACTGCCGACGTTGACCAGTTATTACCATAGGCCGTCCCGGCACATACAACTTGTATTACATTCGTAAAAACATTTCCGAGGGTATCAGTAGAAACCTTGACAAATCCTGCGTGTGCGGCAAGGTCTCCTTGCCCTAATTCTCCGGCAGAATTATCCGCCTGGCACCATACATTTCCAGAACAATCAATAAGCGCCGAACCGTGGGCGCCGCCTGATACCGATGCTACGCAGGGCGGAGTATTGGCAATAGGCAATGTACTCCCATTTATGAAAAACATTTGATGGGTTGAAGTATTCACAATACTGTTGGTATATTCTCCGGGAGAAACCAAAAATTGCTGGGCTTGAGCAGGTAAAAATGGGATTAACCATAGTAGGAGTAATGGTAGTTTCATAGGATAACATTTTAGGATACTGCATAGCGTTATAGAGATGCTCTGGTGGACTTTTCTTATTTGTCATAAGAGTAAGCCACATCACATAATGCACTATAATACTGTTTGGACTTTTAGCAGTTAAGCGTCAAGAATAGGTTTTTAATTAGGATAACAGATTAATTCAATTCTGTTTGTTAAAATGCAAAATCCATACCAAAGCGTGGTTTCAATGACAATGTAGCTCACAAAGTTTTTAAAAAATTAACTGCTGTTTTTAACTTGTTGACTATAAAGCGTTAGCCTGATTGCCTCTGAAAATATGTTTTTTTACATGTAAATAAGACGTAATATTCAACTCGTAGTATTACCTCGTAACTCTACTTTGAATTTTGTTTTGAAATTAAATTTTTAAAAAAAAAGAGTGTTTAGTAGTGAATTCAATATATTTTGAGTAGCGATTTTTTCTTCAATGAGCAGCTGTTTTTCCATGCACATTCCGAAATCCTTTTAACCGACGGAATCGATATGCTCCTTTCAACTGCAAAAATATTTGAATGACCGGCGATTAAATGAATCCCGCTGATTGAAATGGCCAAATCGCTCAAGGCGTATCTTCTTTTGCTGTTTTATCTCTTACAAACCATCTATGCATGATGGGTTCAACTGTCTTGTTTCCTTGCATTTAATTTATTCGATCCAACCGGTTTCTAAAAAATTCAAAACAGGAAATAAAAAAAGTCGTTGACCTGGCAGATAGCTGTTTACGAACGAAGCGACAACCCAAAAAAGGGTTTGTTGATGAAGGAATACCAAAATCACGGATTTCCTTTGGTCTGCGCGAGCAAAATAATCAGTCAGTCTTCAGGCTCTTAACCGGGTTGGCAATAGCTGCTTTGATGGCCTGGAAGCTAACAGTGAACAAAGCAAGGAAAATGGCCAGTAGGCCAGCCATAGCAAACATCCACCAGCTGATTGTAATTCTAAAGGCAAAAGACTCCAGCCACGCATTCATAAGCCACCAGGCGACCGGGGTGGCAATCACGAAGGAAAGGAGAACCAGGATAATAAAATCTTTAGCCAGCAGTTTCGTAATCCCAATTACCGTGGCTCCCAGAACTTTACGGATGCCGATCTCTTTGGTTCTTTGGACTGCAGAAAAAGTAGCAAGTCCGAATAGGCCAAGGCAAGCGATGATCAGGGTCAGGCCAGTAAAAAATCCCAGCATATCAGTAAGCCGGTCCTCTGCTTTATACTGGGCATTAAACGCATCTTCCATGAAATCATAAGCAAAGGGCTCTTCTCTATCGTATTTCCCATAGGCAGCTTTGATGGCATCGATCACCGAGGGTGTATTTACATGGGGTTTAATTTTTACAAACAGACATCCATTCACATCTGCGCCCCAGGCAGAAAGGGTATCTGTGCTAATGAAAAGGCAGAGTGCACCAATCTTATCCTGCAAACTTTGATAATTGAAATTCTTGAGTACAGCGGCTACCCTGTATTTTTTATCCCCCATATCTATCAGCTGATTCGTCGGATCTTCCGGAAGGTTTAATTTTGTGATTGCCGCTTCATTGATGACCACCCGGTCAGATTGCAGCATAAGCTGGTTATAGGCCGGTGGTATTTTCCATTGTAAATTTAAGAGCTGGATGAATTGATCGTCCACGGTAAACACGGGCAACGTGAGTTCTTGTTTATTGTCTTTCCCTTTGACGAAGAACATGTCATATCCTTTATACATCGGGTAATGTGCAGTAGCAACCTGGCTTACGGCTGATAATTCCGAAACATCTTTGCGGAATGCCTGGAAATGCTTCCCGATACTTTTGCCGAAAGGTATCATAACAATATTCTCTCTGTTCACTCCAGTATCTGCATGCCTGAAAAAATATAGCTGCCGTTCCATAATAAAACTGCTGATCACAAGACCGATGGAAAAGGTGAATTGAAGGACGGTGAAAAATCTCCTTATGACCGCTCCGCCTCTTTGCTTGCTAAGTCTCCCATAGAGTGTTGCGATGGGATTATAGGCAGACAGAACGATCGCGGGATAACTTCCTGCAACTAGGATGGTGATCAGCAACAGGCAGGTAAAAGAGCCCAATAAGATTGGGTTGTATAAAAAAGAAGGATCGATTCTCAATTGGAGCAGGTTAAAGAAATACGGCTGCACCAAATAGAACAGGAAAAAACCAAATAGGAATGCAAGGAGCGTAGTCAATGAGGATTCTGTGTAAAACTGGCTGGCGATCCCCGAGCGACCCGCGCCCAACACTTTCCTCACGCCGATCTCTTTTGCCCGGTTGGTTGCCCTTGCAGTAGCAAGGCTCATATAATTTATCAGAGCCAAAAGCAGGATCAAGCCCGCAATCACAGGAAAGACCTTCAGGTATTTCACATTCGAGGTATCACCGAAATTCAACCCCAGATGGGTACCGGTCAGCGGATCCAGGTAATATTTATTTGCGTATGATCTTTCCTTTTCATTCTCTAAGTCAATTTTTTGTATGGAATTCTGAACTGCGTTTACGGAGGAAACTTTATTGAGTAATAGATAAGTCTTGAAAGCTCCGCTTCCTAATTCCTGTGCTTGAAGGATCCCCTTTTCTTCCTTCATGGCGGGGAGACTGGAAATCGACCCGACGAAATCAAAATCGATGCTGGAATTAGTAGGTGGGTCTTCTGCGACACCTGTTACTTCGAAAGTATAAACATTGTTGTATTTCAATAATTTTCCCACCGGGTTGGCATTCCCAAAGTATTTAGCCGCGGTTTTTTTTGTGAGCACCACTGCAAATGGCTTTTGGAGGACCTGACCAGCCTTACCATTGATCAAGGCGAATGAAAACAAATGGAAAAAATTACTATCGGCAAACAAAAAGCCTTTTTCCGAAAATTTTGTTTCAGGGGAAGCGGGGTTCTCTACAGGGACGCTTTTATAAGGCAACATGGTCCGGAGAAATTCTTCCACTTCCGGGTCAGCATTTTTAACCATCGGGCCGGTCACATAGCTCATGGTAGATAGTTGGACGGTATCATTTCCGAAAAGTACGCTGGTGTGCATGGAATAGATCCTGTCTGCATTCTTGTGAAAACGATCATAGGTTGATTCATGGATCACATAGACCAGGATCAACATGCAAATAGCTATTCCGCCAGCGAGTCCACCAATATTGATAAAGCTGTATATCCAGTCTCTTATCAAATTACGCCAAGCGGACCTGACCTTGTTTTTAAACATAATAACTTTCCCTTTCGTTAATTAATCTACTGTTCTGATGGCTGTCACCGGATTGGATATGGCAGCTTTTAGAGCATGGAAACTCACAGTCAAAACAGCAATCGTAGCTGCAAGGGATCCGGCGATAAGAAAGCTTAACCAGCCGATATTGATACGGTAAGTAAAACCCTGGAGCCACTTATTCATTGTCCACCAGCCAAGGGGTGCGGCGATAAGAAAAGAAAGGATGACCAGCATGAGAAATTCTTTTGTCATTAACTTGACCACACTGGCAATACTCGCGCCTAAGACCTTACGTATTCCAATTTCTTTTGTGCGGTTTTCAGAAATGTGGGCAGCCACACCAAATAGACCCAGACAGGAAATAAAAATACTGAGTCCTGCAAATATACCCGAAAGCATACTTGCCCTGATATCCTCCTGAAATTTTTGCCTGTAGGCTTCATCCGCAAACTCGTAATTGAAAGGATACCCGGGGTTATACTTCTTAAATATTCCCTCTGCCAACTGCATGTTTTTGGAAACAGGGTTTTGTCCGTTTAAGCGGAAGGCCAGGTTATTATGCCAGTATTTGGATCCAAAAATGATCATGGGTTCAATACGCTGATCAGGTGACCCGTTGATGAAGTCCTTGATAACGCCCACTATGGTAAGATTTTGACCGCCGGCTTTGATCCTCTGACCAATTGGATGAATTAATCCTGTGACCGTAACAGCTGTTTCATTGATCAAAATGGAAGCACTGTCACTGGGGTACAGGGAAAGGTCAATATCCCTTCCGGATATCAACTTTAAACCCATGGTATGGACAAAATTACCAGTAGTGGCAAACTCACTGAACCGAACTCTTTTTTGCTCCGGGTCCTGGTTTCCCCATTGAAAACCGAGGTCACTGCCATTGTTCATAGTAATGGCTAAACCGGTTTTGCATACCGAAGTCGCGCAGCCACTGCTCAATAATTCGTTTTTTATCAATTCATAATTTTTACCAATATCCCCGGTTATCCGATGCTCCACCAGGTTATTCCTTTCATACCCGTTATCACGCTGTTGGATCCACTGTAATTGCTGGTTGATGACCAGGGTCGAGATGATCAGAACAATAGCCAGGGTGAACTGAGCGACTACAAGCAACTTGCGTACATTAATAGCATTGGTTTTACCTTTATTGGCCTTCAGTACCATTACCGGCCGGAAAGTTGACAAAAAGAATGCGGGGTAACTGCCCGCAAGCAGGCCTGCAAATAATATAAATCCTAATCCCTTCATCCAGAAAAGGGAGCTCCCATATCCTATCTCCAGGTTTTGACTGACAAGAAGATTAAATGCATGCAAAGATGTTTTCACCAGTACGAGTGAAATTAAACCCGCAATACCCGCGATAAATATCGATTCGCCTAAAAATTGTCTGATCAGTCTTGATTTGGTTGCCCCGATGACTTTCCGCACTCCTACTTCCCTGGCGCGTTTTTCACTCTGCGCAGTAGCCAGGTTCATGAAATTGATACAGGCTATAAGTAATATCAGGCAGGCTATTATAAAAACCTGCCGCACGTTTTCAATCGGGCCGCCTGCGACCTTACCATTTTCAAAGTTGGAATATAAATGCCACTGGCTGGAGGGTTGTGCAAATATTTCTACTTGGGCCCTTGGCGCATGGTCAACAACCAGGTTCTTGATCCGCTGGTTGAAACGCTCCAGGGAGGAACCTTCCTGCAGTTGAATATAGGTAAGGAATTTGTGGTCGGACCAGGAATTTGCATCAAATCGATCGAAGTCAGATACAGGCACCAGACAATCGAACTTGAATTCAGTATTGTTCGGCAGGTCTCTGAGTAGACCGGTAACCCTGTAGCTTTCTTTACCATTCAGTTTTACAGTCTTACCCATCGGGTCTTCATCGCCAAATATCCTTTTAGCCACCGAGACAGTCAATACCATGCTGTTACTTTCGTTCAGCGCCTTTTCCCTGTTGCCTTCAACCAATGGAAAACTGAACATCGATAAAAAAGCAGGGTCAACGTCCGCCGATTGGACAACGATCGCTTTATCAGCATAATTACAAACTAGGCCCTCGGGTCCGTCATAGCGGGTTGTTGCCTTCACCTCTGGAAACTGCTGTTTTAGTACTGGGCCCACTGGCGGAGCCATGGCGGGCCAGCAATTAATGGGCCCATTGAGACTGGCCGGTGTGCGGTTCCAAACTTTATATAAATTCTCCTTGTTTTCATGGAACTGATCATAACTAAATTCGTTTTGTACCCATAAAAAAATCAAAATCGCTCCCGCCATTCCGACGGAAAGACCCATGATATTGACAAAAGAAGTCAAACGGTTCTTGACCAGGTTCCGAATGCTGAATTTGAAAAAGTTCTTTACCATAATGCTTACTTGGATTCAGTGGATCTCCGAACGGCTATTGTATCCCCAAATAAATGCCGGATAATATTCGATTATAAATCAATTATTTACAACTTAGCTCGCATGAACACTGTCCGTTTTTGATACGAATATTGTTCATATATGGCATTTCAAAAAAATATTAGTTGGATCCCCGCCCTCAAAAGCATCATAGCAAATCGATAATAGATTAAACCATGATTGGAAGCCTGATTGATGGGGCATCTCCAATCAACTGCCAACTAACTCCTACCTTTGCAAAAAACTAACTCGTTGGAACTCATTGATCCTTTAGCCCAGGCCTATGCAGATAAGTTTACTTCCCCCGAAGAACCCCTGCTTCAGGAGATATCGGCTTTTGCAGCTAAGCACCCACAGGCGAGTATGCTGAGCGGTCATGTACAGGGAAAATTTCTTGAAACGATCAGTTGCCTCATGCGGCCGGTGCGGATATTGGAAATAGGCACTTTTTTAGGGTATAGCGCTCTTTGCCTTGCCAAGGGGATGCCAGAAGGCGGCCTTCTGCACACCATTGATCTGAATCCCGAGGATTCAAAAACGGCCACAGAATATTTCCGGAGGGCAGGCGCCCTGGAAAAGATAATTTTACACCAGGGAAACGCGTTAGATATCATTCCCAGCTTAGAGGAAACCTGGGACCTGGTTTTTATCGATGCGGATAAACCAGCGTACCCGGCATATTATAAGCTTGTGTTGCCCAGAGTCAGGCCGGGGGGGTTGATTTTGGCAGACAATGTATTGTTTCATGGAGAGGTTTTGGAAAAAAAGATCCGGGCTGGAAGCGCAGCGGCGATCCAAGCCTTTAATCAGCTGGTAAAGGATGATTCTTCCGTGGAAAATGTATTGCTGACGGTGCGGGACGGACTCATGATCATCCGCAAAAAATAATCGGATTTGGAAAAATGAATACAAGAATTACTTCCTTATGTTTTTTAATGATTGCCTTCAATACTGGCAGAGCCCAGTCTTCGGAAGATGTCCTCAATTATATCAATGCCTTTAAAGATATTGCCATCAGCGAAATGCAACGTACAGGGGTACCTGCTTCCATCACGCTTGCCCAGGGCATTCACGAGACTCTTGCAGGCACCAGTGAACTGGTCAGGCGTTCCAATAATCATTTTGGAATCAAATGCAAAGAAGGCTGGACGGGTCCGGTAGTATATCATGATGATGACAGCCGGGGGGAATGTTTCCGGGGTTATAACAGCTCCCTGGATTCCTATAGGGATCATTCAGATTTTCTGAAAAATAGTGCGCGTTACAGTTTTCTTTTCAAGCTTGATCCCGCGGACTTTGAAGGATGGGCTAATGGGTTGAGCAAAGCCGGCTATGCGACGAACAGGAAATACGCGGAAATTATCATCAAATTGATCGAAGTGTACAACCTCCAGCAATACAGCCTGGTGGCCATGGGAAAATTAAAACTCCCAGAGGACACAGACTCCTATGCATCCCAGAAAGACTCTCCGATTGCAGCGGCACAAATAAGTTATCCGTTGGATCCATTTTTCATAAACCGTTCCAAAGTCGTTTTTGTCAGAGGAGGTACTTCCCTGCTGTCCGTTTCCGACCATTATGAAATTCCGCTATTCAGGTTGCTCGATTTTAATGAAATGGGGAACCAGGAAGACATTCTAGAAAAAGACCAGCTTCTGTTTTTACAAAGGAAAAGAAGACTTGGAGAGCGCGCCTATCATATTGTGTTGCGCGGCGAAAAAATATATGATATTGGTCAGGCCGAAGGGATCCGGGGTGAGAGCCTGATGGCGCTTAATCAATTATCCAAGGGCGAAGAGCCGGCCGCCGGAGAGAAATTGTATTTGCAATACCCTGCTCCCGCCAAACCCCTGATAGATGGTAAAAACTGATATGATAAGGATCCATATACATGATCGATTTTTTGAGCCCTATCTTAGCGCCGGTGCCATCGAAGAGAAGGTAAAATCCATGGCCGAACTGGTAAACCTTGACTATGCGGGAAAGAAACCTTTGTTTATTGCCATCCTCAATGGCGCTTTCATGTTTGCTGCGGATTTGTTTAAAAATATCACGATCGAATCGGAGATCTGCTTTATAAAATTGGCTTCCTACAAGGGTACAAGGTCTTCGGGTCAGGTAATCACAGCCATCGGATTGGATATGGATCTTTTTGGCAGGCATGTCGTCATTGTGGAAGATATTGTCGATACTGGAAAAACCTTAAACGCATTCCTTCCTCAATTGAAGCATCAACAGCCGGAGTCGCTCAAAATCATTGCTCTGTTACATAAGCCCACTGCCATGGTCTATCCGATTCCTGTCGATTATACTGGATTTTCTGTTCCGGATAAATTTATGGTAGGCTACGGACTGGACTATAACGGACTAGGGAGAAACCATGCAGCCATTTATCAGTTGGCAGAAAAATAAAGAACCAGGATAAACATTAAAAGGATTGTACGCTTTTATATTCATTTGAAATTCACTATTGAAAAATACCCTTACTATACTATTGCTTTCTTTCTTTTTTTTGACTTCACATGGTCAATATTATTTGCGTGGTGAAATAAAAGACGAGCAGAACAAATCCTTATCAAACGTAAAAATCTGGATCCATTCCAGCGAGTATCTTTATTATTCAGGAAGTTCGGGTGGCTTCGGCATTCCCATTCCGAAACCCACGGATTCAGTGACGGTTTTGGCAGATGGATACCAGGCTTTCTCCGCCAGGCTGGATGCCAATAAATATCAATATATCATCCTGAAGCTTTTATATAAATCCAAAGCGCTTCCAAGCGATCACTTGCTTTCTTACACCAAAAATCTGAACCTGGAGGAACTGCAAAACTGGACCGTGGCCGCAGAAACTTATAGTTCCCGCGTGGAGAATGAATTCATTCCTGCAATAAAATTTCCGGAAACAGGCTTTACGATCAATATAGATAAGGCCTCCTATAGCAATATCCGGCGTTTCCTGAATATGGGAAATACCGTACCCCCGGATGCAGTGCGGGTAGAAGAACTCCTGAATTATTTTAATTTAGATTATGAAGCACCGCCTGCAGACAGTATGTTTTCTTTCAATTCTTATTTGTCGGATTGCCCCTGGAATCCGGATAACTGCCTGTTGTTTCTGCATGTTTGCGCAAAAAAAGCGAACATCGATAGTATTCCTCCTGCCAACCTTGTTTTTTTGATCGATGTGTCGGGTTCCATGGATCTCCCCAACCGGCTACCTTTATTGAAATCCGCCTTCAGCCTGCTGGCCAATAATCTCAGGGAGAAAGATACGGTATCGATTGTGGTCTATGGTGGGATGGTAGGTGTATGGCTGCAACCAACGCCTGGAAATCAAAAAAAGATTATCCTCAAAGCCATTGAGGACTTAAATCCTGGAGGGCCAACTCCCGGCGAAGCTGGCATCAGGGCTGCCTATCGACTGGCAAAAAGTCAATTCATCAGGGGGGGCAATAACCGTGTGATCCTGGCCACCGACGGTGATTTTAATGTCGGCCAAAATACGGAGGAGGAATTGGAGAGACTAATTTTGATGCACAAAGAATGGGGCATTTACCTGACCTGTCTAGGTGTGGGAATGGGAAATTATAAAGACTCCAAACTCGAAGTTCTTGCCGATCGCGGCAGCGGGAACTTTGCTTATTTGGATAATGAAAGAGAGGCTGAAAAAGTGCTGATGCAGGAGTTTACGCAAACTATTTATGCTGTAGCTGATAAAGCATATTTGAATATCCGGTTTAACCCTGATCTGGTAAAAGATTACCGTTTGATTGGATTTGATAATAAATTGAAGGACCTGGCAGACTCTACCGGCAAACTTCAGGGTGGAGAGGTGGGCTCGGGTTATTCCATGATGGCCATGTTTGAAATTGTTCCTGCCGATTCCAGTAAACACAATCTGATGGCAGGCGGAAAAATACTTGCAAATACGGCTGTCCATTATTGTCTCCCTGGAGATTCCCTGAATCGTGTTTCAAGTTTTGAATGCCGTTCGCTTCTTCAGCGATTCAGCGATTTACCCAGAACTTACCGTTTTGCCTCTTCCACAGTGATTTTCGGAGACCTGATGAAGGAGTCAAAATATATGCGTAAAGCGAACTGGGACGATGCGATTAACCTTGCCAATGCAAACATGGACCGGGATGAGCAATCACAGGTGGAATTTGTCACACTAATCGAAAAAGCTAAAAAGATTTACGGAAAAATAAAGAAAAGAAAGAAGACCACTGAATGATCAGTATATCAATCCAGTAATCATTCGTCAGGAAAATCCTCTTCTTCGGCCGTTTCTAAATCATCCTCTAATTCGATATCCTTATTTTCTGCCGCATTTGAAAAGCCTGTGAACCATCCCCCTTTGGAAAGTAATTCATGGGGGCTTCCTTCCTCCATGATCTTCCCATCTTGCAACACAATGACGTGATCGGCATCGCGCACCATGGAGTAGCGGTGCGCAATAATGACCACCGTGTTTTCTTTGCGTATCTCTTCGATTGTTTTTTTTACTTCGGCCTCAGTGGCATAGTCCAGGTTTGCCGTCGCTTCATCAAGAACCAGTATCCTTGGATGGGCTACCAGAATCCTGGCTATCTGCACACGCTGTCTTTCTCCAACTGAAAGACCTATACCATTTTCTCCGACTTTGGTTTGCAAACCATCGGTCAGACGCTCCATCGTGCCCTCCATTCCTGCAGCAATAGCCGCTTTTTTAACTTCTTCGTCGCTGGCGTCTGGCCGTTTAAAGCGGATATTATCGGCCAGGCTGCCACTAAAAATGGCGCCATCGGCAGAAACCATACCGACCTGGCTTCTTACGGAATCTGCATCCAGATCTGCCAGGTCCTGGTTATCGATCAGGATCTTACCTGCGGTAGGCTCGTATAATTTCATCAAAAGATCCACAGCTGTGGTTTTGCCGGCGCCGGAAACCCCTACCAATGCCGTCATTTGTCCAGGCTGGCATGAAAAAGAAACACCTTTCAGCACTTCCTTTCCAGTGCCATAGGCAAACCTTACATCCATAAAATCAATTCTTCCCTTCTGTATCAATAATTGCCTGCCGGACCTAGGTTCCTGTCCATGTTCTAAAAGTTTGAAAGCCCTAGTGATCGAAGCTATGTTTTGTTGCAGGCTAACCCAGAGGCTTGCGAGTGAATCGATAGGACCGTACAGCCTATCCAAATACGTGACGAACATCACCACATCTCCAGGCGTAAGTTTGTTTTGCAGGGTAAGCCATCCTCCATAACCGAGAACGAGGGCTGTCGATAAATGGGTCAGCATCGTTTCCCAGAAAACATATTTATTCGCGAGTCTGGAACGGCGGACATAATCTTTGTAAGCCTCGTCTGAGGTTTGCCGGAGGCTTTCCCCCTCTCTTAGTTCAGCCCCGGAAAGCTTTACCGTCTTAATACCGCTCAGATCGTCCTGTATTTTGGTAGAAACCTGTTCCCATCGCTCATAGTATTTGGAAAGCCCTGATTCCAGCCTTTTTGCAGATCGCCAGGCAATGATAATATAAAAGGGAATAATGATCATTGCGATGGATGTAAGTGCAAGGTTCTCATAGAACATGATGGCGATAATACCAAGAAGACTGATTGCTTCGGGAAGGATCTGCTGAGAGAATCCGTTTACGATCCCCGAAACTTCTTCAGACTGATCGATTTGTTTTGAAATGGCGGCACTGGAACGCCTGCTGAAAAAGGAAAGTGGCAGACTGAGCACATGTGCAAAAGTGCTTTGTATAAATCTTTGTTCAATAAGACAGGAAAGTTTGACATTCTTATTTTCTCCGATCCTCCAAAGAATATTTGCGATAAGGTTGATAAAAAATAAAAGGACTACGGCCCAAAGTAATGTATCGAGCGCCTGTTCGGGGGAACGGGGAGCCACATGACCCATAGAATGCGGTTCTTTTATCTTTTTTTTCCGCAGTTTTCCAATGGGTTCTATATGGTTCTTTTTCCTCAGCTGGGAATCCTTTTGGGCAAGTGTTGTTTTTCGGATTTGATCGGGAAAAGGAAGTACTTCATCCTCCACGGGAAGACCCTCTTCCTTCAGCGCAGCATCATTGGCCTGTTTTACAAATAATCCAGCAACATCATTGATCGCCTCGCGGTAAATCAAGGGCTCCACCAGATTTGCTCCGGTACCCAATAGGCTCAATAATACCACCCAGAAAAATTGCTTCCTGTAGGGAATGATCAGTTGGAGAATATTATTCCAGACGGCTTTTTTCATGGTCGCAATAATGGTTCCGGAGGCCTTATAAAGATAAGGATTTCACCTAATTACTTTATACTCAGGTCTTAATAGAGGTAGCCCAGACCCGGAGGAATTCGGAAGAAAGATGGTTTTTTTATTACGCTTTTTTCCCCTAACTTTATTCTAAATTTTTAGAGCCCTAAACTTTAGATTATGAAAACTTTTAAGAGATTTATTGTGCTGGTTTGCCTTCCTTGTATGATCTACACCCAAGCCAGTGCTTGGAAACCCATTAACAAATATACTGGTGGTAACGGTGGCCAAGGTGGAAGCGGATCTAACGCGCCGATCGACGGTGGAATCGTTATTTTGTTAGTAGGCGGTTTGCTTTTTGGCGCAAAAAAAATATACGACAAAAACAAAAAAACCAAGAAAGATCTCACCACTGTATAAAAAATAGTGATAAGATATATTTCTAGTGGTTGGAGTCAAATTCCGAAAACTGTCAGGATTTTCTTCCTGAAGGCCTTTCTTTTATTCATTTTGTGGAAAACAATTTACCTCCTTTTCCTTTTGCCGGGAAGGGTTTTGGACGGGCCATTGACCTATTCCGTTGGCGTCCTGACGACCAAAACCCTCAACCTGTTGAATCCCTCGCAAGATTTTACTGTTATCAACGCCATCGATACTTTTAAGGCAGAAGGGATAGTACAGTACTCCCAACAGATGCGGATCTATTTGAATAAACAAAGGACGCTGGGAATCGTGGATGCTTGTAATGGATTAGAAATATTGGTTTTATATGCAGGGTTCCTTATTTGCTTCCCCGCCCCGATTTCCAGAAAAATACAATTCATCCTCGTCGGCTTTCTCCTGATCTATCTGATCAATATCATCCGTTGTGCAGCACTAGTCCTTATTTACATCCACTACAATGAATATTTGGATGTTTCCCATCATTTTATTTTTACTTTTATTGTCTATACCTTCATTTTTTTGTTATGGTATATTTTTGCAAAAAATCTAACACTTCGTGAAAAACTTGCTAAATAAGCGACAATTCTATTTTCTTGGTTTAGCTGGGATCGTCATCATTTATTGCTCTTATTCCCTCGTATTTTTATACGGCTATTCAGACTATATTACGGTTTGGGCCAAACACGTCGTTAAATTCGGAACCATTCTCCTGGTGTATGCGATCGGCACCTATGCCTTGAAAAATTATGTCGAAGGATGGATGTTGAAGATTTGGCATTTTTGCTATATCGTGATCATGTTCTTCCTTTTGTTTATTGGCTTTTGGGATTTGATTTCCTGGATCGAATCTGTTCAGGTACACAATATTGCCAATAGTTTGGATGAAATCCTGATTTCCCCGATACTCTATATTGCGATGGGGATTATTAATAGCCGGCTGGCTAAATAAATAAGTATTTATTTAATAATTCGATTCCTTTCATCACTTCTGTTCGACCCCTCGATTCAATACCATACCATCCCCGGTATCCTGAATGCCTGCTGATCTCAATCATCCGGATAGTCAGTTCTTCTTCAGGTTGATTACGGTAAGACATTCCTTTGGCATAGGGAAGGGTTTTCTGTAAATAAACGACATTATCAAAATGCAACATAGGTTCGCGCCAATCGGGATAAGTGCCCAGTAAAGGATGATTGATTTTCTTCATAAACGCCACCATCCAATCCGGATCATCAGAAATACCGCCATGATTCTCTATCACAATATTGATTTCTGCCTGTGCCGCATAATCAATCAGTGGAAGATAACTGTCGGCTGCCCAATCCAATGCTTCATCCCAGCCTACGCCTTCCGGTCCCCTGCAATTAGTACGTATGGCGTGGCATCCTAAAAAATGAGCTGCATCAACCCATTTGCGATGGTTGATTCCAAACAAAAGCCGGTCTTCCTTGCGCGCTGAACATCCGTCACCTTCGTCATCTACCATGATCAATACCGGGCTTACGCCATAAGCCAAGGCATTGTTTTTCAATTCGGTCAGGTAATTATGAGTTGGAACTTCAAAGAGGGTATTGACGAACTCAATGCCCCCCAAGCCAAAATCTTCCCTGGCTATCCTCGGAAAATCCATGGTCTTCCATTTTCCAGCCCTTACTTCCTCCACCAGGGCCCACTGGGCTAGCGATATATCGTCTTTGATTATGCGCATTCTAAAGTTCCCAACCTTTGCGGTATTCCCGGAAAAGAAATGAATTGGCCTCCGCAATATTGGTGATTTTCATATTTGCGGAATCGTATTGTACTTTCTTGCCGGTTCGCAATGCTACGCCGCCAAGAAGGATAGTTTCCGTAATCGGGCCGGCCAATAGAAAACTGCCGGGTGATTGCACCTTGTTTCTGAAAGCATCGATCCAGGTATCATTACTTCGATCGACAACAGTTTTTGGAGCAGGCTGGCCATTGAGATAATTTTGCATTTTGGCATCCGGCAAAAGTCTTGGGTTCTCGCATCGAAAACCGGCAAGTATCTTACCCTTATCTCCGACAAACATCATTCCTTCTCTTTCCAAACCGGTATCACTTCCTTCCAATTCTTCCGGAACAGATGGTCTCATGCCACCATCATACCAAATGAGGTCAAAGGGAGGCAATTGTTCCTGTTTAGGGAACTTAAAACGCACCATGCAGGAATAAGGGAATGCCACCTTATTGATAACCTCGTCACTGACGTGATCTGTGATGGCACAGGTGGTTGTGCCGTAGGATTCGGCGCTTAATGGAGCGGTGTTAATTCCAAAGCTTAAGAAAAGTGGCCAAAGACTATAGTGACCCATATCGGCAATACTACCCGCACCAAAATCATACCATCCCCTGAATACACAATTTGTATAGTTAGGATGGTATGGACGATCAGGAACAGGTCCCAGCCAAAGATCCCAATCGAACCCTGAAGGAACTGCTGGCGTATCTTTTGGGTTTGATGTCCATTGCGGCCAAAACGGCCGGTCCGACCAGTTGTGGATTTCCCTAAGGGTACCTATCGCTCCGTCTGCAATCATTTTTTTTGCCTGCTCATTGCCGCTGATCTTACTATATGCGAGAAGATGGGTACTCACTCCTGTCTTTTTTGCAGTTTCTATGGAAAGCCTTCCTTCATACATGCGGTTGGCAATTGGTTTATGTATCACGACGTGCTTTCCTTTTTTCATAGCAGCAATAGAGATCGTGCCATGATGATGATCGGGCGTCATGATCTTCACGGCATCGACATCTTGTTGTTTTTCCAGGAGTTCACGGAAATCGGCGTAGGAAGCGCAGCCCTTGTATGATCCCGATGTTTTGGATTTGGCATAATATTTTTCTACAAACTCCTGTCCGATATCGCGCCCCCCCGGAATTCCATCGAATCCGGAACCCCAATTTGGGTCCTGCAATGCTTTTCGGATATTATCGCGTATTTCATACGGAGACCAGTCCACATAATTGGTGCTCATTTTATTGGGATCACATACAGCCACAATCTGCAGTTTAGGGTTCGGAATCAACTCAATCATTTCTCGCATCCCTTGGGTACCGCAACCAATATAGGCCAGGGTAACCTTATCACTCGGCGCTACGAAACCAGGTCCACCCAGTACATGTCTAGGAACAATGGAAAAGCCGATCGAGGCAACGGCGGCAGAGCCTAAGAATTCCCGGCGGTTGATATTTTTTTTGGATGCCATATTGATCAATTTAATTTTTTAATAAAGCCAGACGAAATAATGAATGCATGAAAAGGGATAAAAGGTAAGACAGTTCCCGAATTTGATGAAAATTATCCGCTGCTAAGTGTTTGGGTGACCGGTCCGTGCCGGCCGGAACTGGAATCCGTGAATATCTGAAATAACTCAAGCAGCTTCCTTTCTCATTTCATAAAAGGCTGAATTGTTTTGAAGACTTATCTTCGGGTCATGATTACAAGGATCAAATGGCTTATACCGCTTTTATTATTAATCGCATCCATCTCCCTGGCACAGGTACCAAAAAAAACCAAAACATTTACCCATGCCGATACGCTTCGCGGTAGCCTGAACCCGGACCGCGATTGGTGGGACGTACAGAAATATGATATTCAGGTAACTCCTGATTTTTTAACAAAGACAATTGAAGGCATCACGACCATCACTTTCAAGGCGGTCCGGAATGGTCAAAGGATGCAAATAGATTTGCAAGAGCCCATGGTCATTGATAAAATTGAAGATGCAACCTTTTCACGTCAAAACAATATAGCCCTTGTCGATCTTCCCCGCCCTGTAAAAGCAGGTGCGATAGTTAGAATCAACATTTATTATCATGGAAAGCCGACGGAATCATTCAATCCACCATGGGATGGGGGTTGGGTTTGGAAAAAGGATCAACTTGGAAGACCATGGATGAGCGCAGCCTGTCAAGGCCTGGGAGCAAGCGTGTGGTATCCCTGCAAAGATCACCAAAGTGATGAACCGGACTCGGGCGCTACTTTATCCATCTTCGTTCCCGATTCGATGGTTGCCGTCGGAAATGGTAGGCTCGTCAACAAGATTATCGGCAATAATGGAATAGCAATGTATACCTGGCGTGTTGTCAACCCCATCAATAATTACCTCATCATACCTTATATTGGTAAATACGTCAATTTCACTGATACGCTTATGGGAGAAAAAGGAAAGCTTGACCTAAGTTTCTGGGTACTGGATTATAATCTACGTAAGGCCCGGGAACATTTTAGCCAAGTCAAGCTCATGCTCCGCGCATTCGAATATTGGATGGGCCCCTATCCATTTTATGAGGACAGTTATAAGTTGGTAGATGCCCCCTATCTGGGTATGGAACATCAATCCGCCACCGCTTACGGCAACAGGTATATGAATGGTTATTTGGGAAAGGATTTAAGCAATTCCGGCTGGGGATTAAAATGGGACTATATTATCGTGCATGAAAGCGGCCATGAATGGTTTGCCAATAATATCACCACCAAAGACATTGCCGACGAATGGGTGCATGAAGGGATTACCTGTTACAGCGAAGTATTGTTTACAGAATACTACTATGGCAAAGAAGCCGGAAATGATTATTGCTACGGTCTTAGAAGTGGCATCCGAAATAATGAGCCCCTGATTGGTTCTTATGGCGTCAACCAGGGAGGTACCGGGGATATCTACCCAAAAGGCGCGAACCTGATGCACACCATCCGTCATGCGATCAACAACGATGAATTGTTCAGGGGTATCCTGCGTGGCTTGAACAGCAATTTCTACCACCAGACTGTGACTACGGGGCAAGTAGAAAACTATATCAGCCATCAGTCTGGCTTCGATTTTTCAAAAGTTTTCGACCAATATTTACGCCATACACAAATCCCCCGTTTGGAGTTTTATATAGATAGCGCTCGCCCTGCCATCATTTGTCGCTGGACGGATTGTATAGATGGATTTAATCTGCCACTGGCCCTCCCCCTTTCCGGAATAAAAATATCGCCAGGCACCAATTGGCAAACCTTTCCAATCACCAAAAATGAATTGGAATCATTCAAATCATCAAACATAGAAAGACTATATTATATTAAAATCAAAGAATTATCTGTAAAGCCATAGAATGACAAAGACATACAGGATCCTGCTAGCGGTTATTTCCATTTTGATCTTTTCTTTTTCCGCTGTATCACAGCAAAACGGCGAGGAGCTCATAAAAAAAATGTATGCGCTTTACGCTGGTAAATGGTATCACACCCTCACATTTAATCAGACCACAGATGTGTACAGGAATGATAGCCTGAACAGTACGCAAACCTGGTACGAATCGATTGTTTTTCCAAGTCAGTTCAGGATAGATTTTGGGCCTAAAGACAGTGGGAATGCCGCCATTTTTACAGCTGATTCCGTATATATTTTCAAGAATGGACAATTGCAGAGAGCCAGGATTAATGACAACGATTTGATTTTTTTATTAGGAGGGCTATATTTCTATCCTTTGGAACAGACCATCCAGAAACTAAAGTCTCTTGGTTTTGATTTGAGTAAGATCCATCAGGACCGTTGGAAAGGAAAAGCAGTTTGGGTGATTGGTGACACATCGGCCGGAAAAAATGGCAATCAGCTTTGGCTTGACTCGGAACATTTTTTCTTGGTAAGAATGCTTGAATTCAATTCAACCAGAAAGGAAGAAGGGATTTTCGAAGACCAGATTTTTGAGGGCGGCGGCTGGACAGAGACCAAGGCCAGTTTTTATTTTAATGACAAGCTCGTACAGGTTGAACACTATCATAACTGCGTCCCGAATAAGCCGCCGGATCTCCGGATTTTTGACCAGTATCATTTCATATATGCCCGTTAAGATGGAATTTGCCAAGGATTTATGGATCGCCTTGAATCTCTTAATACCCATGCAGCACTGACAGACGGATGGAATCCTTTACCGGCATGCTGATTACTTCGCCTTTATGTGTCAGCTCGTAATCACGGTACAAGGTGTTCTCCCAATCTCCATAGACTGCATTGGGAAAAACAATATAGCGGTCACCCCACTGATCCTTCAGGCTATCTGTCTGCTTTCTTCGCCCGGAGGCTGGCAGTTTATCAAAACGGGCATCCAGGTCAATTAAATTATCTCCCAGAAGCACGACGACATTATGCGTCTTTTCAATTTCTTTTCTGCGCTTTTCTTTGCTTGATTCGGCCGTTCGAAAATAAAAATGACTTTTGTCGAGTTGGGGGAAGCCCAATTTGCGCATATTGTAGACTGTGGTATCCAAAAGGGATGCTTCGCGGTTGGAGACATAAAAAATATCGATCTTTCTAAGGTTCACAAAATTGAAAAAGGATACGCTACCAGGCACAGAGTCTGCTATTGCCGCATTACACCAATCCACCCAGCTGTTCCGGGAATAGCTGGAATCATGTTGATATAGAAAAACGTCATAGGCGCTATTATCCAGGGCGGTTTCATCTAAATCCGTGATCACTGCTAAAGGCAAACCTTTTCCGGCATTTTTCCGGATGGACTCTTCCACCTTCCTTTTGGCAAGGTTATAGCCCTGAAGGCACAATGCCCTGTATTCTGCCGCTTGTTGCTGATAAACCAGGGATAGGATAGATTGTCTATCGGCTTTTGAAGCTATAGGTTCCGCTTTATTTATCGGTGCTTGGCACGCTGGAATCCAGAGAAGCAACTGGCTTAAACCGGAAATGAGAAATACAAGGGGCTTTTTCATTTTATCTAATTCTTAATGGATGAGGATTGTATTCACCTTAAATATATTACATTCAAGATTAATTTTTCTGTTCCAGCCGCATATATTCAATTTAACCTGGCAATGCCAAAGACCGGACCAGCTCCTTACCGATACCGTGTACTCATTTTATTGTTTTTCCTTACTATGCTCACCTATTTGGATAGGGTTTGCATCTCCATCGTGGGCGTCAGGATAAAAACGGGTTTAGGTTTAAGTAACACACAATTCGGATGGGTGCTGGCTTCCTTTTCACTCGCATACGCCATTTTTGAAATTCCTTCCGGGATTCTGGGGGACCGTATTGGTCCTAAAGCTGTATTTATACGGATTGTCCTGCTCTGGTCCTTATTTACAGCGCTGACGGGTTTGGTAAATGGTTTTATTGCCCTATTGCTCGTCCGGTTCTTATTTGGGATCGGGGAATCCGGAGCATTTCCCAATAGTTCAGCAGTAATTTCCCGCTGGTTCCCTTTGGGAGAAATGGGAAGGGCCATGTCATGGATTGGAACCGGGTCCCATGCAGGTTCCGCCCTGGCCCCAATCATTATTGTTCCGCTGGCGATGGCTTTTGGCTGGCGGGTACCCTTTTTTGTAATTGGCGCATTGGGATTGGTTTGGGTGCTCGTTTGTTTCAGTTGGTTCCGGAATTTCCCTTCAGAAAAATCCTCCATTACAAGAGAGGAATTGGATTATATCGAAACCCACCGGAGCTATAGCAAACATGTGGAAACAATCGCTTGGAAATCTATCTTCAAGCACCGCACACTACTTGCGCTTGTCCTCATGTATTTCTGTTGCCAGTGGGGGAATTATTTCTTTACGGGATGGCTTTCGATTTACCTTCAGGAGGGCCGGCATTTCTCGGAAAATCAAATGAAAAATATCAGTTCCGTGCTTTTTGTTTTTGGAATTACGGGAACTCTTTGCGGAGGATGGGCCGGTGACTGGATGGTTAGAAAGAGGGGGCTTCGATTTGGACGCAGGTTTACCGGGATGGTGGGTTTGGGCGTTTCGGCACTCTTGCTGATTGTATGCGGATTTTCTACTCAAAACAGCGTAGTGGTTTTCTCCCTTTTCGGGGCAGAATTGTTTTGGGCATTTAGTGTCATGTCTTCCTATGCGGTTTGTGTGGATATTGGCCGCAACCATGCAGGTACGGTTTCCGGAATGATGAATTTTTTCGGTCAGATGGGCGCATTTTTCCTGGCCGTTATTTTTGGTAAGATCCTTGACCTTAGCCATAGTTTTACTGCACCGCTCTACCTCCTGTCCGGAGTATTATTGACTGGCTGTTTGCTTTGGCTGGCCATTGACCCACAAAAAAAATTAAGATTACAATGATCAATCCGGGGCAGGCGTCGAAAAAATAAAAGCGGATTTTTCCTCTGGGTTTGCAAGGCTGTTCTCCCCGGATAGATGTTTCCTGATCATCTCCCTGGCATCATTAAGGATCGAGCTAGACCAGGATGCCCTAATCCCCAATTGATGACCAATTTCTTTGTGCGGCATTCCTTCAATCACGAACAGGTTGAATACAATTCTATTGGATGGTGGCAATTTGCGGATAGCCTCGATGATATCATGTCCAGAAGGTTGGCCGGTGGTATTCCCTATTTCTTTTTGCCGATGATCCCTTTCTTCAGCCGGCATCTGAGTTTTGTTGAAAACCTGCAATTGACGGTAATAATCGATGCAATGTCCAACCACAATGCTGCTCAACCAGGATCTTACCCCTTTTTGAATATCGGGGAATTTGTTCCGGTTAAACTGATCAATATGTTTAAAAAGCTGCACAAAGGATTTATTTAGTATCTGATCTATTTGCTCCAGGTTATCGATATACCTGTAGCAGATGGCATACGCTTGCCTCCGAAGAGACAGGTAAAGTTCCTTCTGGCTGTGCCTGTCATTATGCAGGCAACCCTTGAGCAGGTGGTATATGTTTTGATTTTCCTGTACCAAGAAAAGATCCATTAAAGGATATCGTTTGTTTGACTTGAAAAGGACTATAAAGGATTATTCAACTTAATGCAAATAGTTATGCTTAACTTTTAATTAACGTAATTTGAGCAGCCTATTTTCCCGGTGAGCGTAAAATCAATGTGCTTCTGATTCCACGAAAGCTAATCCATGATAAGATCTTTTTATTCTATTCTTTTATCCCTGATCTTTTTTTCAGCACAATCCCATGCCCAACCCCATCAGGACAGTTTGATTAATAAACGTCTCCCACCGGGATTTGAAACTCAGGCAATCGAAGCCTTGTCCCATTTCCCTGAATTAAAAGAAACATCGATCAAATTCAGGGTAAAGGCTTCCCGCATGACGGCTAAAACCAGACCCACTTTTATCAGTTCCTTCCTGCCCAGGGGTCACCGCGCCTACCTCATCACCATCAGCAACCAAACCATCCCCGTGTTGAGCCCAATCCTGCTTGGATCACTCCCATATGACGCGCAAGTCGGTCTACTTGGCCATGAACTGAGCCATGTCGCCGATTTTTCAAACAAGACAACCCTCAGATCTTTCCGAGACCTGGTCGGGCACCTTTCCGCCCATTGGTTGGACAGGCTGGAATTCCATACTGACTGGATAGCCATCCAACATGGATTGGGAAAGAATCTGATGGCCTGGAGCGCATATATCAGAAATACATTTCATATAAAGTATTGGCGGGGCTCGGGATATGTAATGGAAAAGAATAATTCAATCGAACGCTATATGAACCCCGATACCATCGAAAAATACATGGAGAAGATTCAAATCACCAATCCGTGAGCCTGGAATATTTATATTTACGGTATGAAGGTTGATTTTTCCAGGAGGATAAGGGGGGGCTATCTGGCGGCATTTTTGCTCCTGCTGTTTTCCTATTCTCTTACCATTATTTCTACCAAACAACTAGTCACCGAAAATGGCTGGATAAATCATACGCAGGAGGTGATCATTAAAATGGAATTAATGCTCTCCTATCTCAAAGACTCTGAAATCGGGCTTCGTGGGTTTTTGGTAATGAAAGATGAAAAATATCTCCTGCCCTACTACACTAGCGAAAAGAAAGTAGACTCGCTGTACAGCATGGTGGCCACGCTGACTTCGGATAATGTACTTCAACAGGAAAGATTAACGGTCATGAAGGAATTGTTGAGCCGGAAATATGCAAATATTCATAATCAATTAAATATATTCAAAGATGCCGGAGAGGAAATTACGGATTCCATCAGGGCCAAGGCCGTTGAAAGCAAAAAATTAATGGATTCCATCCGTTTCGAAACCGGGACAATGGAACTCAGAGAAAATGAATTATTAAAGGAAAGAACTCAGATAGTCGGACTTTCTGAAAAGATAGAATTCACGATCATCATTGCATCCCTGGTCATTTCATTATTAATGGTCCTCTACTCTTTCATTACCTACAATATTGAAAACAAAGCCAAAAAACAAGCAGATCAGAAAGCAGAGGATTATCATGACCAGCTCGAAAAAAGAATTCATGAACTTGATTTGCTCAACCACGAATTGAATGAATTGCGAAATATTGAAAAATTCGCCAGCACCGGAAGGATTGCCAGGACCATCGCACATGAGGTCAGGAATCCATTGACCAATATCGAACTAGCCAAAGACCAGCTCGACTCTGAAATGATTTCCCTCGATGAAAAGAATATTCTGCTGGGAATGATCTCCAGGAATTCAAAAAGAATAAATTCCCTGATCACCGATCTATTAGACGCGACCAAATTCTCAGAATTGAACTTTAGCGAGGTTGATATTAATGAACTTCTTGATGAAATGTTAAACGTCGCCATGGATCGCGCGATCCTCAAGAAAATAACCATTAAGAAAGAATATGAGAAGAATATTCCTATGCTGAAGGTCGACAGAGAAAGAATCAAAATTGCGTTGCTTAATATCATTGTCAATGCCATCGAGGCTGTGCCGGAGGGAACAGGCGTTATCTCTGTGCAGTCTAACAAGGGAATTAATTATTGCCTTATTACCATTTCCGATAACGGAAACGGAATGGATGAGGAGACCATGTCAAAAGTTTTCGATCCATATTTTACATCCAAACCACAGGGCAATGGCTTGGGGCTGACCCATTCGCAAAATATTATTCTTAACCATAAAGGAAAAATCCGGGTATTCAGCGAAACCGGCCGCGGTACTGTTTTTACAATTACTTTGAATGTCTTGGAAAAAGAGCCTTAGTGTCATTTTCTTACCTTCCTAGGGGTATCAGATGGTCAACATCTGGCTGCTGTCGGGATCTAAAAATAATACAGCATTTGGATGTGTTCTAAGTATAGTAGAAGGATAGCGCTCCTGGATCTCCTCATGTACGGTATGATATACTGCCTGCGCTTTGGTCTGACCAGGTACAAGACAGTACAGGAAGCGCCCGCCCATCAGGGCAGGCACAGTTATTGTTAATGCCCGCAAAGGAACCTCCGCGATTTTGGAGAAACATCCGTCGTGTACCTGTTGGTGCCTGCAGGTCTCATCCAGTTCCACCATTTTCACTAATTGCGGATCTAAAAAATCCGCCACATGTGGTTCATTAAATGCAATATGGCTATTTTCTCCGATGCCCAGGCAAACGATATCCGCTGGATGCGCCTTTAGCAACCGCGCATACCTTTCGCATTCAGCAATGGGGTCGGGAGTGTTTCCATCCAGATAGTTTACCGATCTAAAGGGAAGGCTCCCGAATATTTTTTCATGCAGAAAAAATCCAAAACTCGAATGCATCCCCTTATCCATACCCAGCCATTCATCCATATGAAAACCATTTACCCTTGACCAATCCAGGTTATTGATCCCGGATAAATGGTTTAGCAATTCAATTTGAGAGGGCGCGGCGGCAAAGACCATATTTATTTCGCGTTGCCCGTCCAGCAACAGGCTCATCTTTTCAGCCACGATCTGAGCAGCTTGAGCCCCCATCGCCGAACGAGTCTCATATACCCGGACACTTAACAGACCGGTATTGAACCCGCCGATCAATGGTGAAAACTATTTTCAAACATGTGCGCTGTATTCATATCTCAATCAAATACTTGGTTTATGGGTGCCCTATATACCGGATTGCCCATTATGACGGTCATCCTCACCCGGAGATCCTCATCCAGCATTACGATATCGGCATCTTTTCCCGGTTCGATGGTTCCTTTTTTTGAGGTTACGCCCATAATAGTTGCCGGCACGGTGCTGAGCATCCGCGCGGCTTCTGGAAGCGGGACATTGGCAAGCTGGACCATATTTCTAAGAAGACGGTCTGCGGTTGCCACGCTTCCTGCAAAAAAACTCCGGTCTGGTAATTTAGCTACCTCGTCTTCCACAATAACCCTGACCCCATGATGCAGGCTCCCGAGTATGCTTTCTCCGGGAGGCATACCTGCAGCCCTCATTGCATCGGTGATCAGGGCGATCTTATCCGGACCTTTAATCTTATAGACAAGACGGAGAAGCGGCGGTGGCAGGTGTAATCCGTCGGCAATGATTTCTACCGTCATGCCATCCATGAGAAAAGCCGCTTCTATCACTCCTGCGTACTTGTATCCATTCCGTCGGCTCACGCTGGACATTGCAGAATAGAGATGCGTTATATGCGTAAATCCTTTCTCAAAAGCTTTTTCCACTTCCTCATATACGGCATCAGTATGTGCTATCGAAGGAAGGATTCCCTTTCTCCCGAGAAATTCACCCATGGTTAAAGCACCTTTCAATTCCGGCGCTATACTCCACCGAGTAATAAATGGATACTTTTCAATCAGGCCTTCATATTCAGACTGATCAGGATCCCTGACATGTCTTGGGTCCTGTGCCCCCAGTTGGGTTTTGGCGATATATGGACCCTCGAGGTGCATACCTAGAAATTGGGCGCCCTCCTTGTTTTCTTTATTTGCGTGTTCATAAATGGAAAGCACATTTTCCAATTCTTCTCTGGAGCTGGTTAATGTAGTTGGCGTCATCGATGTGGTGCCATGGCAAGCATGGATTTTTGCAACTTCCAAAAAAGCCGCCTTCGTCCCGTCCATAAAATCATGACCCCCACCACCATGCACGTGAATATCGATAAAGCCTGGCGCGACATATTTGCCTTCTGCATCAATCACTATTTCTGCTTCAGCATCCAGATGACCTTCGCTGAGTGTCGTGATCGAACTTCCTGTCAGCAGCAGGGTCCCATTAGGAATGCATTTTCCGGGTGCCAGGATCTTTGCATTTATTATTTTTAACCGCTGTTTTTGCATTCCTCAAAATATCTGCAGAAGATACTGAACTTTAATTAACTTCCTGATCTTTTGACATAAATTAGAAATTATGCATCTCCTGAAAATGAAGGCCCTGGCCTTATCGCTTTGCTCAAGTTTATATGCACTATCCCAGGATTCTGTGACTGTTCAACAGATCACCGCAGCTGAAAACCTCCTTGATCTAAAGTTTTCTGCAGTCAAAAAAGATTCCCTGGTCAGCGGTCTACAGGATAAACAGCATACCTATCAGTGGATGCATAAAAATGACCTGCCTAATGATGCACCGATGCCGCTTTTGTTTGACCCGGTATTGCCAGGGATGAGTTTCGACAAGTTTCAAGCAACGCTTCATTGGAAAATTCCCGATTCGGTGGATCTTCCCAAGAACCCCGATGAACTTGGCTTTTTTTCAATCCTTCAGCTCGCTTCGCTTATCCGGCATAAAAAAATCAGTTCGGTGGAACTCACTAAAGTTTTTCTTAACCGACTAAAGAAATATTCGATGACCTTGCATTGTGTCATCGAACTCACGGAGGATATCGCCTTGGCCCAGGCAGCAAAAGCAGATGCAGATTTTGCAAAAGGCATCGATAAAGGTCCTTTGCAAGGAATCCCCTATGGCATCAAAGATCTGTTTTCCGTCAAAGGTACCCACACCACCTGGGGTAGCCCCCCTTTTAAAAACCAGGTGATTGATGAAACCTGTTTCGTTGCCCAACAACTCCAAAAAGCTGGGGCGGTTCTGGTTGCTAAATTATCACTGGGTGAATTGGCCATGGACGATGTTTGGTTTGGCGGCCTGACGCGTAATCCATGGAATTTAGAAAAGGGTTCGGGCGGATCATCGGCGGGTTCCGCATCAGCAACGGCAGCGGGCCTGGTCGTTTTTGCCATTGGCACCGAAACCTATGGCTCCATCGTTGATCCGTCATCAAGATGCGGAGCCACAGGTCTTAGGCCATCGTTTGGCAGCATTGCAAGAACAGGGGCCATGGCACTGGCATGGAGTTCAGATAAGATCGGCCCGATTTGCAGGAGTGCCGAAGATGCGGCCATCGTTTTTTCAGTTATCCATGGCACTGACGGGATCGATGCATCGGCACGAAAAATGCCATTTAACTATACGGGTAGAATAGATATCAGTAAGCTAAGGATCGGTTACGCCAGGAATTATATTGACAGCTTACCGGCAGGAAGTCCCGAAAAAAATGTATTGGATGCCTTGCGGAAAATGGGAGCAAAACTTACCCCTTTTGATTTCCCAGATAGTCTGCATGGCGATGAAATACTCAGCCTGATTGTTTTTGCAGAATCAGGTGCGGCATTCGATCCTCTTACCCGTTCGAACCGTGATGATGATATGGTGCAACAAAATAAGGATCGTTGGCCGAACACCTTCCGGATCGCCCGTTTTATCCCAGCAGTTGAATATATCAATGCCTGTCGCGTGCGCTATGAAATCATGCAAAAAATGCTTCCGGTATACAACCAGTTTGATTTTATCATTGCGCCCCCGGAAACCGGTGATCAGTTGGCTATCACCAACCTGACCGGTAATCCGTCAATCACTTTACCGACAGGCCTTGGCAATGACGGTATGCCCTCCAGTATCAGTTTTATCGGAAAGCTATTCGATGAGGCGAGGTTGCTTGCATTTGCAAAGGCATTTCAGGATATTACCAAATTTCAATTGCAGCATCCAAAAGGATTTTTGTGAAAAGATTCAAAAAATCTGAATGAAACATTAATCGTCCATGTTAACAAATTGAGCATTCTGACCATGCTTTAAAGGTTGCTGCAATTTTTCAGAGGCCCTTGCTTGCTTAAGCTGCGCATGAACTGGGCAAAATTTTAATTAACCTCCAGTTTTTGCTTTTTACCGGATCCATCACGCTGTTAACCGGAAAACCATTGGTTCAATCCAAATGTAAAAATATTTTTGTCCTGAAACTCAATTCAACAGTCATGGACAATATCATTTTTGCAGAAGGACTCCGTAAAACGTATCAAACTAAAGGAAACCCAGTGGAAGCAGTCAAGGGGGTTGACCTTCAAGTCAGGCGCGGAGAAATATTTGGATTTCTTGGACCCAACGGTGCTGGCAAAACGACCATTTTGCGCATACTCTCCACGCTTCTGTTGCCAGATGCGGGCAAATCTAAGGTAACCGGTTTCGATCTGCTCAAGGATGCAAAAAATGTAAGGCGGCGAATCGGATACGTAAGCCAGGCCGGAGGAAGCGACCGTGATGTCACCGCCATCGAAGATCTGATCCTTCAGGGTAGACTATATGGCCTTAACCATGCAGATGCCACAAAACAAGCAAAGATTTTAATTGAAACATTGGATCTGGCTTGCATTGCCGGCCGGAAATCCGGTACCTATTCGGGAGGGCAAAAACGACGCTTGGATATAGCATTGGGTATGATGCATCAGCCGGAATTGCTTTTTCTTGATGAGCCAACAACGGGGTTGGATCCGCAAAACCGGGCAAGGTTATGGGATGAAGTGATCCGTCTGCGTGATCAGGGCATCAGTATTTTTCTAACCACACATTATATGGATGAAGCAGATCACCTTTCAGATCAGATTGCCATTATGGATCAGGGAAGGATTGTTGCGCAAGGCTCTCCAGGGGAGTTGAAAAAACAAGTAGCGGGTGATACGGTGATTCTGGGTCTGGAACAAAATGGCTATAGCATGGATTTGGTGATGCAGTTATTGGGCCAGCAGGCCTATGTGAAGGAGGCATCTCTTGAACTAGGACGATTACGTCTATACGTAGAAAATGGGGAAACGGCGTTGCCCGATATCCTTCGTCTTCTCGACAAAGGAGAAATCGGGCTGCGATCCATTAGCTTATCACAACCTAGTTTAAATGATGTTTTTCTCCGCCAGACTGGTCGCTCGCTGACGGAAGAAACTTTTGCATAACTCTAAAAAAAAACCGATGGAATTTTTTTCTGAATTAAGATTATATTATAACCGTAAGCTCAAAGAGGCCCTTAGAAATCCGGCTTACCTTTTCATGTCCGCCTTTTTGCCACTGATGTATCTAACGCTTTTCGCGCCATTGCTGAAAAATCTGACAGGAATGCCAGGCTTTCCACCAGATGGGGTCCTCAATATTTTCTTGCCTGGCGTAGTAGTAGTGCTTTCCGTATTTGGCGGATCATTTGCAGGATTCAGGCTATGCGATGAGATCCGCCAGGGTATTATCGAAAGATTCCGGGTGACGCCTACCAGCCGCCTGGCTCTGTTACTTGGCGCGGTATTCAGGGATATCACCAATGTTCTTTTCCAAACTTTATTGCTGAGTTTGGTTGCGTTGCCCTTTGGATTTCATCCAAACTGGACCGGTTTTCTCTTAACTTTATTAATTCTTTCGATAAATACGGCGTTGTTCGCCAGTTTTTCCTATGGTATAGCTCTACGTCTTCAAAGCGAAGATGCGCTGGCGCCGATAACCCAGGGTCTGACCTTACCCATATTACTGATGGCAGGATTTCTGCTGCCCATGAGCCTCGCGCCTCAATGGCTGAAAATTGCAGCTCATTTTGATCCCGTGTATTATTCAGTTGAAGCCGCGCGTGCACTGATCAATGGCCATTTTGCAGAGTCTTCAGTATGGCAGGTATTTGCTGTCAATCTGCCGCTCCTGGCATTAGTTTTTCTTTGGGCCTTACGCGCTTACCGGAAAGCCTTGGGGTAAACTCATCCAATCGCTGAAGATGGATGGGGTTTAAACCTGCTCGTGCAAACCGGAGTGAATTAATCCGGTTGCACGCAATGATTTACGGACATTGAATCAACAAAATGAAAAACCATCCAGGCGGTACGTCTGCGCGGGAGGTAGGCGCAGGATTATTTGATTGGTCACTTTTTAAATTTGATATTAACAGCCCAATCGTTATACCCAGTGGATCTTAACAACAATGTTTTACTCGAATTTTCTACGGTGATATAATAACTAGTGCCTGATTGTGAATCCACTTCCATCAGCGCCGATATCCAAAAGCCCAGGTAGTCCTTTTTCAGTTGCATCAGCAATGGAATGGGCAATTGGCTGGAAAGGATGTTGCGGGCTGTGGCCACCCATTCTCCCTGTTTATCAAAATAAGCAAAGAAGATCAGGCCATCAAATCTGAATGTGGCAACGTCAAGCTCTCTTTCTTCCTTCCAAGACACCTCCGATGCCCCGCTGAATTTGTCTTTAAAAGATTCAAGCACTTGTTTACTGACCATTGCAGGCCCATCGTTTGCGAAAACTGCGCTGAACCCCGCCAGAAAGATGATTCCGGCTGAAAAAATTATCTTTTTCATTTTACTTTTTTTAGTTTGAATGTTTTTCAAAATAACGATTATGGTTAATTGACAATCTATAAGAGAACTCCATGCCAGAAAAGCAATTCTCCTGATACACAATCCATTGCAAAGATCAAGCCTACGAAGCGGTTCGTTTTTGATACAACTGATGTTCATATTCGATACAAAAAATCTGAAATCAGCCAAAATTGTTAAAGAATTTATAGGAAGGTCAATCAGCAGCGTTTTTTGGGATTGTTCGGCTATTTTGTTTTCTATTTCATGAGGCAACTGTTACGTATATACGCATTATGAATGTAAAAGGAATATGCGTGTAATGAAAAGACCTCAGCCCGTCCTATCGGGTTGAGGTCTTATTATTGAATAAGCACAAAGTAATTATTGAGCTGGCGGAGCTGATGGTGCGGGTTGAGCCGGTTGCTGAGGTGGCGTCGATTGACGGCTAGGTGGATACCTGTAATAATTCCTCTTAGCCTGGTCGATCGTCTCGTCCCTTTGAAGCTTCAACTGAATGATTTGTTGCCTTTTCTGTTTGTGAGTCAAGGTTTTATCCTCTTTTACGGCCCAAATCTTACCCTTGTATTCACTTTTTATGTCCTGAATCTGCATGTTCAGTCTGGAATTGCCATACCCATTTCCATAGCCATATCCGTAAGGCCCATATGGGTAATATCCATAGGGGTAGCCAAAGGGATAAAAAGGCGCGTAAAATCCAAAACCCACTCCGATTCTTGGTCCACCGTTGTAATATCCGCCGCCACCGCGAAAGTGTTGAGCAGAAGCACCCAGTGCCAATCCCAATGAAACCAATACAATAAATAGCTTTTTCATAATTCTCCTTTTTCTGTTTTCAAGCTTATAGATTGCAAAAATTGGACAAGGATTAATCATTAGTAGATCTTATAACGAATTGATAACAATATAGGTTCAAAAATGTTCTATCTATATGAAAACCAACTGGCTAAAATGTCAGGCTTCGATTGTCCGGCGACAAGGCAGAAGTCAGAAAGTCAGCCCATTCAACTGCCTCTACAGGCTTAAATTGATCTGTTTTTAAAAGGCCCTTAACAACGAAGGGGAGCATGATCATTTTGCCCGTTTTGAGTGGATTTTTCTTATTTCGAAAGCTATTTGAATGGCTGTTTCTACTTTTTTGTACAAACAAAGCCGTAAATTTGTATACACACAACGGTGAAAATCAGGATCTATCATGAATGAAATGCAGAGCACTATTGAAAAAACCGTCCTTAGTGACTATAAATACGGATTTATTACTGCTATTGAAGCTGATGAAGCGCCAATGGGGTTGAATGAAAACACAGTTCGTTTTATTTCGGCCAAGAAGAATGAGCCCGAATGGATGTTGGAATGGAGATTAAAGGCATATAGGCATTGGCTGGGGATGGTTGAACCCAAATGGCCCAATGTCAGTTATCCACCAATCAATTACCAGGATATCATTTACTATTCTGCTCCCAAGCAAAAAATCAGTCTTGGCAGTTTAGACGAAATAGATCCGGAACTCAGAAAGACTTTTGACAAACTCGGGATTTCGCTGGACGAACAAAAACGACTATCGGGAGTTGGCGTGGCTGTGGACGCAGTGATCGACAGTGTATCGATCGCTACTACATTTAAAGACCAACTAGCCACGCTTGGCATCATCTTTTGTTCTATGAGCGAAGCCATTCAAAAACATCCGGAACTGGTTAAGAAATGGCTTGGCTCTGTCGTACCCGCTACGGATAATTATTTTTCCGCACTCAACTCAGCCGTTTTCAGTGATGGTTCATTCTGCTATATTCCGAAAGGAGTTCGAAGCCCGATGGAATTGTCTACTTATTTCCGAATCAACGCAGAGAACACAGGGCAGTTTGAACGCACCCTTATTGTGGCCGAGGAAGGCAGCTACGTAAGTTATTTGGAAGGATGTACTGCACCAATGAGGGATGAAAACCAATTGCACGCAGCTGTTGTCGAACTAGTAGCCCTTGATAAGGCTGAGATCAAGTATTCTACGGTTCAGAACTGGTATCCTGGAGATAAAGATGGGAAAGGGGGGATCTACAATTTTGTAACAAAGCGCGGTATATGCCTGGGCGATTACGCCAAAATCTCCTGGACGCAGGTAGAAACGGGTTCGGCTATAACCTGGAAATACCCTAGTGTGATCCTTAAAGGAGATCATTCGGTCGGAGAGTTCTATTCAGTTGCCGTCACCAACCACCACCAACAAGCAGACACCGGAACCAAAATGATGCATGTAGGGAAGAACACCAAAAGCCGAATTGTATCCAAAGGCATCTCAGCAGGAGTCAGCAACAACAGTTACCGGGGTCTGGTGCACGTCAATAGGAAGGCAATAAATGCGCGTAATTATTCCCAGTGCGATTCTCTTTTGCTGGGTGATCGATGCGGTGCCCACACATTTCCTTATATCGAGGTAAAAAATAACTCAGCCATTGTCGAGCATGAAGCCACAACTTCCAAGATAGGAGAAGATCAGATCTTCTATTGCAATCAGCGGGGAATCGATGCAGAAACCGCAGTTGCACTGATTATTAATGGTTTCGCAAGGGAAGTGATGAACCAACTTCCGATGGAATTTGCAGTGGAAGCCCGTAAACTTCTGGCCATCAGCCTGGAAGGAAGTGTTGGGTAGTCCTGGGCAATTACAGAAAATAAAATGGAAAATAGATCATGTTAAGTATTCGAAATTTACACGCAGGGATTGAAGGAAAGGAGATTTTAAACGGAATTAACCTGGAAATAAAAGCCGGTGAAGTGCATGCCATTATGGGCCCTAATGGTTCTGGCAAAAGTACCCTGGCTTCCGTGCTCGCCGGCAGACAGGTATACGAAGTGAGTCGCGGCTCCATTGATTTTTTGGGCAAGGATTTACTCGAATTATCCGCAGAAGACAGAGCCAGGGAAGGGCTTTTTCTGGCGTTTCAATATCCAGTTGAAATTCCAGGACTAACCACCACCAATTTTATCAAAACAGCCGTCAACGAAACCCGGAAATACCGTGGAGAGGACCCGCTGGATGCTGTAGCCTTCCTTAAATTGATGAGGGAAAAAATGGCCTTGGTGAATATCGATCAGTCTTTGCTCAGCCGTTCGCTGAACGAAGGTTTTTCGGGAGGGGAGAAAAAACGCAACGAGATTTTTCAGATGGCGATGTTGCAACCAAAGCTAGCGATTCTGGATGAAACCGATTCCGGACTGGATATTGATGCCATTCGGGTTGTAGCATCAGGAGTCAACAAATTACGTAATAAGGAAAATGCAGTCCTGCTGGTAACCCATTACCAGAGACTTTTGGATTATATCACGCCTGATTTCGTTCATGTGCTTTACAACGGACGGATTGTCAGATCAGGCCCAAAAGAACTGGCGCTTGAGCTTGAAGAGAGGGGCTATGATTTTATCAAACATGAAAATGGCCTTGCTGCTGAAGTATAAGTTTTAGTTGATCTATTCGCGGAAAAGCCCCTTCATGGGCATTGAAAATAAATGGAAGGCTTAAGGAAGGCAAGCACAAAAAAGTTAGATTGAAATGACCAGTACAGTAACATACCTAAAGGAACAGTTTAAGCAAGGTCCTTCTAACGGAAGAGAGGGTATCCTGCACGACCTCCGCCAAAATGCATACCACAGGTTTAATACCTTTGGCATACCCACAGCGAAACACGAAGAATGGAAATATACCCGGGTCAGTGGATTATTCAATAAGGAATATCAATTTGGAAACAGTGCTTCCGCCTCTTCACTCACGCAAAAAGAAATTCTTCATTCCGGAATATTACCCCTTCACGACGGTGCCAATATCCTGGTTTTTGTCAACGGATTATATTCTGCATCCTTGTCGGTGGTCCGCTCTTCCCAATTGCAAGTATTGCCTTTGGAAGAAGCAGCCTTTGGCGAATACAGGGATATCATATCTGCTCATTTAGGCCGCAGCAGTAGCTCCATTAACGATGGAATCAATGCACTCAATACTGCGTTTTTCCATGGCGGTTTATTTATTCATGCAAAGCCAGGCCTGGTTACCGGACATCCAGTCTACGTATATTATATCGCTGACAGCCGTTCGGGGAATGTTTTTTCGCAGCCCAGGCTGCTGGTGCATCTTGGTGAAAATGCACGGCTTGAATTGGTTGAAACTTTTTCCACGATAGGTGACAGTGAAAGCTTTACCAATAAGGTCACAGAAATTGTGGTGGAGCAGGATGCCAGGCTGGAGTATTATACTATACAAAACGACAGTAACCAATCGAGCCAGGTCAATACAACACATATCAGGCAAACAGGCCGCAGCCACACCCACTCTGTGATCATTTCTTTAAATGGCGCCCTCATCCGCAATAACCTGAACCTGGTATTTGAGGCGCCATACTGTGAGTCGCGTTTATATGGCTTGTACTGTTTAAACGGTCAAAGCCATATCGATAACCATACAGTCGTAGATAATACAAAACCGAATTGCCTTAGTAACGAATTGTACAAAGGCATCGTAGGAGGAAACGCGACCGCGGTTTTTAATGGAAAGATATTTGTGAGACAGGATGCCCAAAAAACAAATGCCTACCAATCCAATAAGAATATACTTGTTTCAGATACGGCTACCGTGAACTCAAAGCCACAATTGGAGATTTTTGCCGATGACGTCAAATGTTCACATGGATGCACCGTTGGCAGTCTTGATGATGAAGCCCTTTTCTACCTCCGTTCCAGGGGCCTTAGCGAAGATCATGCAAAATCTCTTTTGCTGCAGGCATTTGCGCTCGACATTCTTGAAAAGATCAATTCAGTACCCGTCCGGACCTATGTCAATGAGCTCATATCACAACGATTAGAAATTGATTTGCCATGATGACAACAGCCACCCAATCGGAGATTTTTGATGTCCGGGCAATCCGGCGACAATTTCCGATTCTTGAAAGAAAGGTAAAAGGCCATCCGCTGATTTATTTGGATAATGCAGCCACTTCTCAAAAGCCGCGCGTAGTCCTCGATGCACTTATACATTATTATACTACCTGCAATGCCAATATCCACAGGGGGATTCATACCCTCGCAGAAGAAGCTACAGCAGCTTTTGAGGCAACCCGCAATACGGTTCAGGAATTTATCCACGCAGGATCAAGGGAAGAGATTGTTTTTACCCGGGGAACGACTGAAAGCATTAACCTGGTTGCATATACCTGGGGAAGACAGCATATTAAAGCTGGAGACGAGATTCTCATTTCCACTATGGAGCATCATTCCAATATTGTTCCTTGGCAAATTCTTTGCGAAGAAAAAGGAGCAGCTCTTAAGATTATCCCGGTAAATGAGGATGGTGACCTGTTACTGGATGAGTACGAAAGATTGCTCAATTCCCGGACGAAGCTGGTAAGCGTCGTCCATGCATCTAATGCGCTTGGAACCATCAATCCCGTCAAAAAAATGATATCGATGGCCCATCAGACCGGAGCACTGGTCCTGATAGACGGTGCTCAGTCCACTGTACACTTGGATATCGACGTGCAAGACTTGGATTGTGATTTCTTTGCATTTTCAGCACACAAAATATATGGGCCGACTGGAGTGGGGGTCTTATATGGCAAGAAAAGAATTATGGAGAATATGCCGGCCTTCCAGGGTGGCGGGGAAATGATCAAAGAGGTCACTTTTGAAAAGACCTGGTTTAATGATCTTCCATATAAATACGAAGCTGGAACTCCAAATATCGCAGATACCGTCGCCTTGAAAGCCGCCCTCGATTTCGTGACGAATACGGGAAAAGAAAAAATCCGGAAATATGAAGAAGGTCTGCTGACTTACGCAAGTTCTGCACTCGAGCTGGTTCCACAATTGAAGATCGTAGGCCGTGCAAAAAAGAAGCTCTCTGTCATTTCGTTTGTGATTGGAAACATACACCCCCAGGATATCGGCATCCTTTTAGACAATAGAGGCATTGCGGTAAGGACCGGACATCACTGCGCTCAACCGCTGATGGCCAGGTTTGGCATCCCGGGCACGACAAGGGCTTCGCTGGCCATGTATAATACAAAAGAAGAAATTGATGAACTCGTTCTTGGACTGAACAAAATAATAAAAATGTTGGCCTGATACATGATTGAACCAGTATCCATAGCATCTGTTGAAAATGAAATTGTAGAAGAGTTTGCTCTTTTTGATTCCTGGGATGATAAGTATGAATACATCATTGATTTAGGTAAAAAACTTCCGGTGCTTGATACAAAGTATAAGCTGGAAGAAAATAAGGTTCGTGGTTGCCAGTCCACGGTCTGGTTGGTGGCTGAATACAGAGAGGGAAGGATTTTTTTTATGGCCGAAAGCGATGCGATCATTGTAAAGGGTTTGATCAGCATGCTGATCCGGGTGCTATCGGGTCACACGCCCGATGAGATCCTTGGCGCCCGTTTGGATTTTATTCAACGCATTGGCATGACGGCACACCTGGCTCAAACCCGGTCAAATGGATTGTTGTCCATGGTCAAACAAATGAAAAATTTTGCAATAGCCTATAAAATAAAAAATGAAGGAGCAATATCGAATTCATGAATAGCGAAGATTTAAAAGAAAAGGTAATCGAATCCCTCCAGAGCATTTTTGATCCGGAAATTCCTGTCAATATTTATGCTTTGGGATTGATTTATGAAATAGATATCCTGCCCGTCAACAATATCCAGATCGTTATGACCTTGACTGCTCCTGGCTGCCCGGCCGCCCAGTCCCTTCCTGTTGAAGTGGACCAAAAACTCCGGCTGATCGAAGGCGTCAATGATGTACATGTATCTGTGACATGGAATCCGCCTTGGGATAAAAGCATGATGACTGAAGAAGCGAAACTTGAATTAGGAATGATGTGATCACATAAAAAAAATATTAATGGCACAAATCAGTATAAACGGCCTGTTGGGAAACGCAGGGCCAAGCTATTCAGAGATTATCGTAAAACCATATAGGGAAGAATTAGTCCAAGCAGGTTTTGAGCAGATGCTCACTGTAATGGAAGTGGAGCAGGCATTGAACCGGCAGGATGATTTGACACAATTGGTAGTGCTCAATTCGGTATGCGGTTGCTCGGCAAGGGTGGGAAGGCCCGGCGCCATTATGTCTTTATTAAACAGGCAGGTTCCGGATTTGCTATATACGCTTTTTGCCGGCATGGAAAAAGAGGCTGTCACCTGGTTCAGGCAAAACTACCTGCCTGGGCTCACCCCTTCTTCTCCTAATATTGCTCTTTTTAAGAATGGTCAAATGCTCCATATCCTGCATCGGCATCAGATAGAAAGAATGACTGCCACTGATATTGCCGGAACTCTCTCCGAATGGTACGGGGAGTCCTGCAACCGGCAGCTATCAACGGGTGACGAATTAAGACTCAGAGCCTATCTGGATGAGAAATACAATGCCAAACCACTAGATCAACCCACCGAATAAATACAATTATGAAAATTACCGCACAGGAAGAATATGGATTAAGAATTCTGATACGGATTGCACGTTGCCAAAATAAAGCAGGCATGAGCATCCCGCAACTCAGTGAAGCCGAGGGCCTAAGTTCCCCATATGTAGCCAAGTTAACCCGTATGCTCCGTATGGAGGGTTTCATCAACAGTACTCCCGGATACAAAGGAGGGTATATATTGGCCGTCCCTTCAGAATCAATCAATATCAATAAGGTGTTGAAAGCTCTCGGAGGTGCACTTTTCAACTCAGCTTATTGCGGATCGCATTCAGGCACCCTGAAACTGTGCACCAATTCTGTGGATTGTTCGGTCCGCTCTCTTTGGCAAATGATCCAGTTTACCGCTGATCAATTGTTAGACCGCGTTACTTTGCAGGATTTGGTTAGCTCAGAGTCCAGATCGGGTCAGCTTCTGGAACAGAAGGTGCAAGAAAGCGCCAGCGATTACCTGGCAAAAAAATGGACGGCCATAACAGATTAGCCTATGAACAGGGCCAGCCTCAACACATTTCTTTCCGGGATGATGATGCTTTTCCTTGTTTTTTCTGCTCCGGCGCAAAACACCTCATCATCTTTTTCCCAATCCCTTTCCTTCAGCGCAGCCTTGCATTATGGTTTTTCAAATCCAGCAAATATTAAGCTGGAATCCATTCAGAACAGCCGCTCTTTTCTGGAGGAGCTCGATATCAGTTCCCAAACCACGGGCCAAAAGATCTGGCAACAGCAGGCCGGATACCCTATAATTGGTCTTTCATTTTTGTTTGGTCAATCCGGCAGTAGCCAATATATTGGCAATATTGCCGCCATCCTTCCATTTATCAATGGGTCAATATATAGAAAAGATTTTTTCAAACTGGGCTGGCGTTTCGGCATCGGTCCCGGTTGGGTTCAGAAACCATTCAATCCGCAAAGCAATTATCAAGACCTGGTCATTGGCAGTCACCTGAACGCTTGCGTCAACCTGCAACTTTTTTCAACCCTGAAAATCTGGCAAAAAATTTCAATTAATCTTGGTCTTTCATTCACCCATTTGTCGAACGGAAGCGTCAAACTGCCCAACCTGGGTTTAAATATGCCGGCGCTGACCCTGGGTGTGTGTTACTATCTCCATCCGCATCCTGCCATGGTCAAAAGAAGTTTGCCATTGATTCCAAAAAAATGGAATTTCTTCCTTTTTACTTTCTTGGCCATCAAAGAAGCGCCCCCGCTGGAAAGCCCGCCAGGTTGGGTCAACCTGCTCAGTTTCGAAGTGATGAGGACCATTTCATCATCCGGACGTGTAGGCGGGGGGATCAACCTAACCTATGACCGGACCCTTCGCACGGAGATACCGAACTCCTTGACTTTTGCCTTTGACGATAGCAAGCTCAAGTTAGAAGCCAGTCTATACGGGTCTTATGAATATGTGATGGGCAATCTGTCAATTCCCATACAGCTAGGGGCATATTTGTACAATAATTATGTGATCAGCGAAATTTACGAGAATATAGGAGTGCGCTGGCGGCTTTCTCCCCATTGGCTTGCTGGGATGAGCCTGAAAGCACACCTGGTCAAAGCAGATTTTATTCAATGGGGCCTCGGTTTTCAATTTTGACAAAAATAAAAATGATGGAGGCAAAAAATAATAATATACTTTTTCTATTTCTGATTGTTTTGGCTTTTACATCCTGCAGCAGGGGATCCTGTCCATTGAGCGCGGGATCTGGTACCATGGAAACGAGGACGGTCGCAGGTTTTAACGAGATCGTATTGTATGATAAGATCAATCTGATTCTCACGCAGGACAGCATTCAAATGGTCAGGGTTGGAGCTGGGAAGAATCTAGTCCCAGGTATCCAGACCTCAGTCGAGGATGGCATACTGACAATAAGTAATGGTAACGGTTGCAATTGGTTAAGGGACCCGGGCTACCAGGTCAGCGTCTACATTCACAGCAATCGATTGCAAAAAATCACCTGTTATGGGGCGGGTAATATACAATCCACCAATACCTTGCGCTCTACTGAGTTTACCGTGGACAGCTGGTACGGAACAGGATCTGTCAATCTCAGTTTGACAACGGGCGCTGCATTTGCCTATGTGCGGAACAACAACGCAGTCATCAGTTTGAGCGGGCAGGCCGATTCCAGCTTCTTTTATTGTGGAGAGGAAGGATCGGTGAACGCAACAAATTTTATTTCAAATTATGTTTCCGTCGATTCTAAAAGTATTGAAAACATGTATGTAAATGTTACTGCTTCCTTACAGGCGACCATTGCCTATAAGGGCAATGTATTTTTTACAGGAAACCCCTCCGTGATCGACACCCTGGTGGCCGGTTCAGGAAGATTGATACATTTGCCCTGAGCAAGAGTTTTGTGATTAGCAGAAGATTTCAGTAAATTAGTGATCATGCGCCGCATTTTTTTGTTACTCTTCTCTTGTTTGCCAATATTGCTCAAGGCACAAAACGTCATTTCTATCAGCATTGATGGCACCATTAACCCTGTGGTTGCCACATTTATTGAGCGAAGTATCGAAAAAGCAAAAACGGAAAATGCGGAGTGTCTGCTCATTCATCTCAATACACCCGGGGGTTTGTTAGAATCGACACGGGCTATAGTCAGCGGGATCCTGGAGTCTCCCGTACCCGTGACTGTTTTTGTTGCCCCGGCTGGAGCCCACGCCGGCTCGGCCGGTGTGTTTATCACCATGGCCGCCCACATCGCAGTAATGGCCCCGGGCACAAATTTGGGGGCCGCCCATCCCGTGAATCTGCAAGGCGAACAAGACCCGGTGATGAATGACAAGGTGACTAATGATGCTGCCGCTTTCATCCGCACGATTGCCCAAAAAAGAAACCGCAATGAACAGTGGCCTGAAGATGCCGTTAGAAAAAGCCTTTCCATCACTTCAAATGAAGCTCTTCAGCAAAAAGTCATCGACCTGATTGCGGCCGATGACGGGGATTTACTTAAACAAATTGACGGAAAAAATATTGTAACAAATACGGGATCACATACGCTCCACACAGCCTCGGCCCATATAGAAGTGCTGGAAATGGGAATGGGTGAAAAGTTGCTAAACCTGATCGCTGATCCCAATATCGCTTATATCCTGCTCTTACTGGGATTATTCGGCTCCCTTTTTGAATTGTATAATCCCGGAGCCATTTTCCCAGGGATCATTGGAGTCATTGCACTTATCCTCGCCTTTTATTCGATGCATAGCCTTCCTGTAAATTATGCGGGTCTCGCCCTGATCATTTTTGCGGTCGTCCTCTTCCTGCTGGAGCTCAAAATAGCCAGCCATGGACTATTGGCCATCGGCGGTATCGTATCTCTGTTTTTAGGATCGGTCATATTGATCCGTACAGGACCAGGGATTGAATTTGTCCGGATTTCAAAGACCGTGATCTTTTCTTCTGTTGCGGTCAGCGCATTCTTTTTTCTTTCTATTATTGGTCTTGGTCTGAGGGCCCAGCGGCATAAACCCGTTACAGGTCTTGAGGGGTTGATTGGGGAAACGGGTGAATCACTGGAAGCACTCCGGCCCAGCGGCAGTGTCCGGGTACATGGGGAACGGTGGGCTGCAGAAGCAGTGGGAGGAAATATTGAACAGGGAGAAAAGATTCGCGTGCTTCGCATGCAACATCTTAAGCTCTATGTGGAACGAAGCAATAGCTAAATATAAAAGATATGGAAACCATTCCAATTGCACTCATCATCGTCGTCCTTTTTGTGATCATTATCCTGGGAAACGCCATCCGCATTTTGCGTGAATATGAACGGGGGGTCGTTTTTCGTCTCGGCCGTCTTGTGCCCCCCGGAGGGGTGAGGGGACCAGGAATAATCCTGCTCATTCCCGTCATCGACAAAATGGTCAAAGTAAGCCTGCGAACGGTAGTTATGGATGTACCGCCGCAGGATATCATTACCCAGGACAATGTTTCCATCAAGGTGAACGCTGTGGTTTATTTCAGGGTCCTGGAACCGCAGAAAGCCATCGTGCAAGTCGAAAATTACCTGGTGGCTACTTCTCAGCTTTCTCAAACGACCTTAAGGAGCGTACTCGGTCAGTCAGAACTAGATGATCTTCTTTCCCAACGTGAAAAGATCAATCTGAGATTGCAACAGATCATTGATGCGCATACGGAATCCTGGGGAATCAAGGTTTCTAATGTAGAAGTAAAACAGATCGACCTTCCGCAGGAAATGCAGCGGGCCATGGCTAAGCAAGCCGAAGCGGAACGCGAAAGACGCTCAAAAGTGATCGCAGCAGAGGGAGAGTTTCAAGCTTCCCAACGCCTATCCGATGCAGCAAAAATCTTGGGGGAACAGCCTAGTGCCATCACCTTGCGCTATCTACAGACTTTGAGGGAAATCGCTACTGAGAAAAATTCCACTACGATTTTTCCAGTGCCTATCGACTTGCTAAAGCCATTTCTAATGAAAGAGGAGGTGAAAAATAAAGACTAGACTCCCGGACCATTTTTGAATTGAGCTTGATGAATTTTTCAATCATAAAGTTTCAGGTCCTTGATGGCATCAAATATCAGTGTGCGACCGCTTTCGGTTTCGTAGGTAATGCTGATCAGCAGGTTAATACAACCAAAATTCCTTGCGCAGAACAGGATGTTTCGCATTTCTCCTGCGCGATTAAGAGCACTGACCGATATGAATTCATAGTCCAGGTTACCAATCCTCCCAGGTCTGATTTCTGGAGGATCTACTGCATTGCGCATAAATTTCTTATAGTATTCTCTAAGAAAAAAATGGATGTCTGCCGTATCGGTATGACCGATACTGAAAATGATCGCCGTATCAAGTCTTTCTTCCGGAGATAGAATGACCGAAGTCGTATCTGCGAATTTGGACAGGCTCAGAATATTTATTTGTACTCCAAATGGCAATTTCTTAATCTGAGCCAGGTCTACCAAAGGACCCTCTCCCCCTGCGAATATATCGGAACTCATTTTACGGTAATCCGAACCAATCCTCAGGTATTTTTTATCCTGGACATGATAATCATACATATACCAGCCTGATGGAAGCTGAAGAGATATTTTCAGGCTTTTATTTCTGAAGAACCAGTGGGCGTCGACTGTTCCGAGATTAAATGAACTATCATCAGGACAATTCTGTCCAAAGCAGTTACCACTTATAAATATGGCAGCCATCAAAACGAAATGACTTGGCCATGGGCATTTTTTCATCTACCAAAGGTATTAACTCGTCATAACATCTTTTCGAGGACCTTCCAAACATTTCCGGCCACAATGATATCTCCAGCAGCCGTAGGATGAATGCCGTCTGCTTGGTTAAGGGAGGGCAATCCGCCCACCCCCTCCAAAATAAAGGGAACCAGCTCAATCTTATTTTTTTTTGCCAGTTCAGGAAAAATATTCCGGAATTCAGTGGTATAGCGTTTCCCCATGCTTGGCGGCATCTGAATTCCAGTCAGTAGTATTTTGGCAGCCGGGTGGGAAGACCGCACCTTATCGATAATGGATTGCAGGTTTGCATAGGTATCGGATGCAGGAATACCCCTAAGACCGTCGTTGCCCCCAAGCTCAAGCACAAAAATATCAAGAGGCTGCCTGAGGATCCAATCGATTCTTGATCCTCCACCGGCCGAAGTTTCACCACTGAGCCCTGCGTTGATGACTTTGTAAGGCAGTTTTAAGGAATCAATCCGGGATTGGATTAATGACGGAAAAGCCTCTGAAAGGTCGAGACCGAATCCCGCCGTCAGGCTATTTCCAAAAAATACAATGGTCTTTTTTGGGAGGGAGGGCATGGGTTTTCCGCTCAGGCTATCTGAAGTCTTCAACCGCTCATCCGTTTTTTCTTTTTCCTTGCATCCCCAGAAAAATAAGAGGGGGAAGAGCAGGCAGAAAATATCCAATTGGGAAATACAAATATTCCTGTTCATCTGATTAAATATTATCGAATGTAAGTTTCCCTATTGAGAATTTCCCAATTTAGAATCTAAATTAAAAAAGTAAATTACCGATGGGAAATCACCAAAACATATGGCAGTTATTCTACACATACGCGATTTAAGCAAGACCTATAAAAGCGGGGGCAGGACGCTTACCGTACTAAGTAATATTAATTTTTCGGTTGATGCCGGGTCTACACTTGCGATCCTGGGTCCTTCGGGCAGCGGAAAGACGACCCTTCTGGGTCTTTGTGCCGGTTTGGACAGATCGAGCAGCGGTTCTGTTGAATTGAATAATATCCGCATAGATCAATTAAGTGAGGATGAAAGAGCCAGGGTTCGTAACCGCTATGTCGGTTTTATTTTTCAGAATTTCCAACTCATGCCTACATTAACAGCCCTTGAAAATGTGATGGTCCCGCTGGAATTGCGTGGTGAAAAAAATATCCGCGACCGGTCGGCAGATCTGCTTGCTAAAGTAGGTCTCTCTGACAGGATCCACCATTATCCGGCCCAACTTTCGGGAGGGGAACAGCAGCGTGTTTCGCTAGCCCGTGCTTTTTCGAACAGGCCGGAAATATTATTCGCCGATGAGCCGACTGGCAATTTGGATGCGGAAACGAGTGATAAGGTGATCCAATTATTATTCGATCTCAACCGGGAGGCTGGAACTACCCTGATCATTGTTACCCATAATCTGGAATTGGCTACGGGGACAGACCGCATCATACGTCTTCGCGGAGGAACGCTGGTGGCCGATCAGCCACAGCAATAGCTTATCTTTTAAAAATTATGAATGAAGCGCAAAAACACAAGCGATACATTACAGGTAATTTTTCCATGGCTGATGCGGATGGCATGGCGTGACAGTCGACGCAACAGGCTTCGCCTGATTCTTTTTATTTCCTCCATCACTTTGGGAATTGCGGCGCTCGTGGCTACTTTCTCCCTAGGCGAAAATGTCCTTACAGACATTGACAAACAATCCAAAGCGCTCGTAGGCGCCGATCTGGCTGTAGAAAGCAATAGGCCTGCCAATACGCCGTCGCTTAGCTTCCTGAATTCGATGGGAAATAAAAGATCGATGGAATGCAGTTTTGCGTCCATGGTCTATTTTATTAAGAATCAAGGAACCAGGTTAGTGCAAGTCCGGGCGCTTTCTGGAGGCTATCCGTTTTACGGCAGCCTGCAAACCTCGCCAGCTGCAGCTGGACGGGCATTTCAGAACGGACGATATGCGCTGGTGGACAAAACCTTAATGCTTCAGTTTGATGCCCATGTGGGTGATTCCATAAAAATCGGAGAACTGTGCTTCGCTATAACAGGCATCCTCAACAGCGCCCCGGGCCGGAACGGTTTGTCCACGACGGTGGCTCCTCCTGTTTATATCCCCTTGGAATATCTATCCCAAACGGGGCTTTTGCAAAAAGGAAGCAGGATTTCTTATCATTTTTATTACCAGTTCGATCCGCCTGCTAATGTTGAAAAAATAGTGGAGGGCATTAGGCCTGAAATGGAAAAGGAAGGATTGGAATATGAAACAGCAGAATCAAGAAAAAGAAGCACTGACCGGGCATTCGAAGACTTTGACCGCTTCCTGACCCTCATCAGTTTTATAGCGCTGCTGCTAGGTTGCATTGGAGTGGCAAGTTCGATTCATATTTATATGCGGGAGAAAATTCCTTCTATCGCCATCCTACGTTGCCTTGGGGCAAGCGGAACCCAGACTTTTTTGATCTGGCTGATTCAGGTTGCCGGAATCGGTTTAGTAGGCTCTGCCATTGGAGCTGTGCTGGGAACATTCGTGCAACAATTATTGCCAGCGGTATTGAAGGATTTTCTTCCCTTCGAACTCAGCACTGGCATCTCCTGGCGCGCCGTAGGCCAGGGAATCATTTTGGGATTGGTCATTTCTATGTTGTTTGCTTTATTACCCCTGTTATCGATCAGGAAGATTTCCCCTCTCAATACCCTTCGCTTATCCGTCGAGCCCACCGAATTGTTCCGGGACCCTTTGAAATGGCTCATTTATATCTCTATCCTTTTTTTTGTCACCTGGTTTGCCTGGAGACAGATACATCATTGGAAGCCTGCCATCTTATTTACTGGTAGCGCACTTGGCGCTTTTCTCCTGCTGGCGGTTATTGCCGGATCCCTGAAATGGTTGCTGCGTCGCTTTTTCCCATCTTCCTGGAGTTATTTGTGGAGACAGGGCCTTGCTAATTTATTTCGTCCGAATAACCAGACTCTCGTCCTGATCAGTACGATTGGCCTTAGCGTGGCTTTTATTGCCACTTTATATTTTGTTCATAATATCCTTATTAGCCGGGTAGCACTCTCTGCCAGGGGTGACCAGCCCAATATCGTGATTTTTGACATACAACCTGGGCAAAAAGCAGGCATTTCCTCAGTGTTAGAAGCTTTCCAGATGCCCATACTCCAGGAATTACCGATCGTTACCTTGCGCATGGAAGAAATTAACGGAAAGACGATGGCCCAAATACGGCAGGACAGCGCCTCGCGCTTTCCCAGGCGGATTGGTGAAGGTGAGTTGCGGGTCACCTACCGGGATTCCTTAAGCGATTCCGAAAAATTGGTCGAAGGCAAATTGGGTCATCCTGTCCTTCAAGCCGGGGACCAAATCGCTGTTTCTTTAGAACAGCGTTTTGCAGACATGATGCATCTGAAAATAGGAGACCGCATCATCTTCAATGTGCAGGGCATTTCTGTGGCTACCCAGGTCGGAAGTATCCGGCAGGTGGATTGGCGGCGTATGCAAACCAATTTCCGGGTTATCTTTCCTTCTGGTGTACTTGAAAGCGCCCCACAATTTGATGTGATGATCAGCAGGGTACCCTCAGCTGCTGTTTCGGCCCTTTTTCAACAAGCCATAGTTCGGAAATTTCCTAATGTATCGATCATTGATCTTGGCCTGATCCTCGGAGTCCTTGACGATATTTTAAAAAAGATCGGTGTGGTGATCCAATTTATGGCCGGATTCAGTATGATTACGGGCTTAATCGTATTAATCGCTTCGGTCCTCATCAGCAAATACCAAAGGATCCAGGAAACTGTCCTGCTTCGGACTTTGGGCGCAAGCCGGAAGCAGATTCTCATCATTACTTCCCTTGAATATTTTTTTTTAGGAGCACTAGCTTCAATGACTGGGATCGGGCTTTCTCTTATAGCTAGCTGGGGGCTGGCAAAATATAGTTTTGATGCCCCTTTTTCGCCTGATTGGAAACCCATGGTCTTATTATTTTTATTGATCTGCCTAATCACGGTATCCATCGGCCTTTTCAATAGCAGGGAAGTCTTAAATAAAGCCCCGTTGGAAATTTTGGGGAGCGAAGGATAAGTAATCCTGCAGGCCTTAACTGCGCCGGTTGATTGAATTTCTTAACTTGTAAAATGACATTTCTCATGCGTACACTAGTCAACCATCTAAGCTTTTTATCAAGGCTGATTCCCCTATTGCTCCTTACAATTATTTTCACTTTTGAGGTGCGGGCACAGGAACAGGCTGTAAATAAAAACGATCGTCCCTGGTGGAATCCTGGATTTCGGCCAAGGCCGAAAGCAAATCCGGGCGCCAGTCTTCTTCCCAGGATCAGTGTATTCAAAAACAAAATAGTCAACTCAAACGGCGACACTCTGCTTCTGCGTGGTGTATCTGTTGCTGATCCCGACAAATTGGAAAATCAGGGCCATTGGAACCGGCAACTCTTTGACAAGTTGAAAGAAATGGGGGCCATGATAGTCCGGATACCCGTGCACCCCGTCGCTTGGAGGCAACGAGGTCCCGATCAATACCTTTCCCTACTTGATTCAGCAGCTGAGTGGTGCACCAGTCTGGGTCTCTATCTGATCATAGACTGGCATTCCATTGGAAATTTAGAAATGGAGCTTTTCCAGGATCCCATGTATAATACATCAAAGAAGGAAACCTTTGAATTCTGGCGGACGATTGCCCGGCATTTCAATGGTAACCACACGGTGGCTTTCTACGAACTTTTCAATGAGCCGACCACATACCGGGGTCAGCTGGGAAATATCAGCTGGTCTGAATGGAAAAAAATAAATGAAGACCTCATTGCATTAATCCGAGCCTATGATAATGAAACCATACCCATCGTTGCGGGATTTGACTGGGCCTATGACCTCACGCCTTTACACGAAGAACCTATTAATGCTTCAGGCATTGTGTACAGCACGCATCCCTATGCAAATAAGCGGCTTCCCCCCTGGGAACCAAAATGGGAAGAGGATTTTGGTTTTGCTGCGAATCGTTACCCGATCATCGCGACCGAATTTGGATTTGGACTGGCTCCCGGTCAGGGGGTTGGGACTGATGATTATGGCAACCGGATCACTCACTATCTGGAAAGCCACGGAATTGGATGGATGGCTTGGGTATTCGACCCCGAATGGCAACCCGCCCTTCTCAGATCCTGGGATGGGTTCCAACTGACCGGTGCGGGTGAATTCTTCAAAATGGCCCTCCACCGCCAGGCTGCAAAATGATTGTGCTGTTTAATGATGGAACTGATCTTCGTAGAGTATTTTCCCGGCTTCCGAAAACCGGACTGTCCTGATCTCTCCTGCACCCTCAAAGCCGATCCGCAGTCCTATAATGTCGCCAATGTTTCCTTGTTGAACTTCATTCCAAATGAGCCGATCATTCAGATAGATTTTCAATCGATGACCATCCACCAAACAGGAAAGTTGCTGAAAATCCCTGAAATCAGATCCGAAAGCACTAAGGTCGGTATCTTTCCCGGCGATCAAGCTGTCTGCGGTCAGCAGTTCAATATCTGAAGTACATCCTTTTGCAGCTAGGGGAATGATAATGGCTGACTCGGTTCCCAATAAATAGATCTTTACCTTCCGGCAGGGAGACTCCTCTAAGGAGGATGAATTTCTCAGGCTTATGGAGAAATCAAATTTGAAAGGATCAACGCCTTTAAATTCCCGCACATTGGTAAAATAAACCCACTGGTCCTGGAAAGTCGCATTGCCCGTCTTTTGGGAAAGGTTTTTGGCAGAAATACCGAGTACGCCGTTCAGGTACATGTCTCCTGCACTGAGATAGACGGGTACCGGCTTTTCGCCGACAATGCCCACCCAACCATTAGATTTGATGAATACATCAGATTCTTTTTTTATCTGTCCATCAACGATCAGTTTGGCCTTAAAGAATCCAGGATAATAATAGATCGAAGTATGTTGTTTTCCGTTACCCGGAACTCTTTCTCTGCGTCGTGGGTCCCAGTTTTGTTGGATATAGACGCTATCGGAATGATAAGCGGAAGCATCATAATCAAACACTACGGAATTGGGCAGTCCATCAGAGATCATCCTACTCTCAAATTTTACCGGGAAATCCATAGCAAGCATTTTGTTCGCCTGTTTTTTCCCAAGTAAAGAAATTAATCCTATGGAAATCAACAGTAAGCCAAATATGATAAATATGGGGAACAGGAATTTTTTTAAAAAGCTGGTTTTTCTTAAGGCATTTGCGGGTATATGTTGAATGATGGCAGGCGAATCTGCCTTCAAAAAATCCCTCCAGTCCTTAAAATCCAGGAATTTTGCCAGAGCATTCAGCGTGGCGATAGTGGGAGAACTTTCATAGCGGACCCTTCCCCAAATTCTTTTTAGTGTGGATACACTTAAGAGGACCTCTGTCTTTGCATGAATTTTCTCGCTAAGTTCCTCAAAGTCATACTCCCTCCAGGCGCTGGCAGGACCCCAATTCAGAGATTTTTCAATCTGCTTGCACAACAACTCAATATCCGGATTTTCTTTTTGCATGATTCATTCGAAGGCTACTTGCTTGGATTTTGCTGGCTTGAATAAACTTGAATCAAATTGAAATTATCTTGAATATAGAAAAAAAATACGGGTGACGAACTTTACAAAAATATAAAACCATTTTTTGTGAATGCTACCGCTTATTTAATATCCGCAGGAATCTTTGGGCTGAGTGTATCCTCCCCATGTCTGGGACAACAGCAACAAAACGTGAATCTCCAGGAATTACAAAAAGAAAATAAACTGGCAGTCTTCGCCGATCATCTTTCTCTTCTGGATACCAACAATATCCATGGCCTTTCTTGTGATGGAATTATTTGGCTGGTCGATATGGATTTTTCCACTGGGGCCATTGATGTTGATCTGAAGGGAAAAGATTTTTTTCAACGAAGTTTTCTTGGAATTGCCTTTCACGGAGTGGATACCACCACATATGACGCCATTTATTTCCGGCCATTCAATTTCAGGGCGACCGATACCGCCAGGAAAATCCACGCTGTACAATACATTAGTATGCCAGATTATCCCTGGAGCAGACTTCGAAAAGAGCAAAATGGGCATTTCGAAAAGGGGATCGACCCCCCTCCTGCTGCCAATGATTGGTTCCATGCCAAAATTGTGGTCGGTAAAGAAATGATCAGGGTTTTTGTCAACCATGCCAGTATTCCCAGTCTTGAAGTAAAGCTGCTCAACAAGCGGACTAACGGGTTAATTGGATTATGGGATGATGGACTTAACGGAGACTTTGCCAATCTCCAAATCACGAAAGACTGATCTGCCCCGATCTATTAGACGCCCATTGTTGGCATTAACCTTTTTGCGCCGTCGTGGGTAACCCATACACTAAGATCTTTCACTCGCTCTTTAATGCTTTAACCGGGTTACTCAAACCAGCCTTTATGGATTGGAAACTGACGGTAATGATTGCAATAAATAAAGCTAGAAATCCAGCCACCGCAAACATCCACCAGCTTACCTGGATTCTGTAGCTGGGATTGAAATTCTCCAGCCATTTGTTCATCACAGTCCAAGCCAGGGGTGAAGCAATCAGTATGGCAATAAAGACTAACTGTATAAAATTTTTGGAAAGCAGAAAAGCCACAGAAAAAGCAGATGCACCCAGGGCTTTTCTGATGCCTACTTCTTTACTGCGTTGCTCAGCAAAAAATGCAGCCAGGCCGAATAACCCAAGGCATGCAATCAAGATGGCAATGCCTGTAAAGTATCCTACAATGCTGGATGCACGTTGATCTTTTTCATAATTTCTCTGAAAGTCTTTATCCAAAAAAGAATACACAAATGGAGAGCTGGGATTGATTCGGTTCCAGGCATTTTCCATGTCTTTGAGTAATCCCGCATAATCTTTTGTACCGGTGTTGGCGATCAGATAGCTGTACCTGTTTCCAAAGACATTGTTAAAGGCAAATGGTTTTATGGAATTGTAAAGGCTTTCAAAATTGAAGTTCTTTACCACACCAATGATCTGCATGCCAGCATGCGTACCTTTGAAATCATAATATAATTTTTTCCCAACTGCCGTATTCAGATCATAGCCCATCTCTTTGAGCGCGGCTTCATTGACAACAATATTTGTTGAATCTGCTGTAAAATCTTTCGAAAAACCTCTTCCTCTCAGTATCGAAATACCCAGAGTCTCGAAATAATCATCTCCCACGCTGGCCAACCGGATATCCACCACATCGTTTATGGTCTTCCCTTCCGCATAGAAAAGCAAGTCTTCTACATTGGTAATTCCGGGATAGGTAGAACCACTAGTAACGCTCTTTATTCCAGGAGTCTTTAATAATTCGTTTTTCAGCGCTGTATAGTTCTTCATAGCATCCCCGCTTTGCAGGGGCAAAATGACTTGCTGGCTTTTATTGAATCCGAGTGACTGGTTGTCAAGAAAGTTTAATTGGCTGCGGATAACCATCGCCCCCAATACAAGGCATATGGATATCGAAAACTGAAATATGACAAGTCCTTTTCTGATAGCCTTGGCGGAAAAATTATTTAATAACCTCCCCTTTAATACTTTGATGGGTTGAAAAGAAGACAAATAAAAAGCAGGATAAAGTCCGGCCAGGACTCCGGTAATCATGGTTAAAGAGGCAATCCACAACCATATTAGGGGTTTGTCAACGAAATGCAGGTCTTTTTGGGTAAGGTTATTGAAAAAAGGGAGTAGGAAAATAGTCAGGAACACCGCTATAATTAAGGCCAGAAAAGAAAGACAGAGCGACTCACCAACAAAGAGGTAAATCAGGGATTTTTTCCCCGCACCCACCACCTTGCGCACTCCAACCTCTTTTGCTCTTTTTTCTGAGCGTGCTGTAGACAAATTCATAAAATTGATACAGGCAATAAGCAGCACAAACAGGGCGATGCTTCCTAAGATATATAGGTACGTTGCATTTCCATTTGGAGCAAGTTCGGCGTCAAGATCAGAATGCAGATAAATGTCCTGCAGGGGTTGCATAAATAAAGCATGCCTTACCCCCATGGCCTTTTGATCAGTCCCTCCCCTACTATCCATGAACGGGTTCAGTTTTTTTTCAAATATTTCCGGATCAATCCCTTTTTTTAATTTGAAATAAGTGTGAAAAATATTGTTTGTGGCCCAATTTGTTTGGTTATCCACCCATGTGCCGATATCCCCATTGCGCATGGACAGGTACAGATGAGCCGGAAAATGGGATTTGATATCCTTATCCTTGAAAACGCCTTTGACCGTATAATCAAAATTTCCATAGGGTATGCCAATACTTATTATTTTTCCTAATGGGTTTGTATTTCCAAACATCTTTTCGGCAACCTCCTCAGAGATGACCACGCTATTGGGTTCATTCAAAGCAGTCTGGGGATTGCCAAACTCAAAGCCGTAGTTGAATATCCTGAAGAAGGTGGAATCCACATAATATCCATTGGTTTCATAAAACTGTTTACTTTCTTTATCCTTGTTGGTGTATCTAAGAAGCATTTTATCAAACAAAGGAAACTTAAGTAGCCGGGTCGCTTCCTCCACTTCTGGCAGATCCGCCTTTAGTCCCCAGGCTACGGGACCTGAAGTCGCCGCCCAGGGTTTGTCCTTTTGCCCTGTCCCGGAACTGACTTTAGAGCCAATCCTGTAAATTCGGGATGAATCTTTAAATTGCTGTTCATACCCTATCTCACTAAAAATATAAAGCATGATCAGGATGCAGGTGGTCAGTCCCACGGCCAGGCCAAAGATGTTGATAATGGAGAAGGCCTTATTCCTGGAAAGGTTTCTGGTGAAAATTTTGAAATAGTTTTTAAACATGTCTTCCGGTATTGTTCATCTCCCCCATCCAAGAAAATGCCAAATTTTTAAAAGTCTATTTTTCAGGGATTTATTGAAATTGATGGCTGTGAAACTGTACGATTTCAAGACATTCCCTGTGCAGTTTCGATCTGGAAAAAACTACTTAAATTTTAAGTCCAGTGAAATGGCGTCCGATATCAGGCCTGTTGTTTGCGTGTAATGCCCGTACCGGATCTCAAGGGCGCTCAGCGCTGTAAAAATAATTCCCCTCGGAGGTGCCAGGCGGATACCTATTCCCATGAATTGGCTGCTGAAAGAAGAGAGAGCATAGTTGCTGGTATAGTATTGATCCTGTTCGGTATGGGTCTCGTAAGGAGCAAAATATCTAACAGCCGTTTGCCTGTAGAATCTGTAAAAGGGTGAAACGGAAAAAAACGGGCTTATTTTGATGGGCAATTCCAGTCCTGCGGTTTGGGATTTAAGACCCCAATCGTCAATATAGAAACGGTAATAAGAGCGTATGATCAAGTTATCACCTAGAAAATAGTTCAGTCTCAAGCCAACCGGCAGCTTAAACCTTTGGGAGGGAAGGGCCTCTACATGCACCGAACCATCCGCAAAATAAACCCGGTGAAATGGTAATCCTAAATAGCCATCCTGGTAAACCAGGTCAATTTCCGCACTCACCTGCAAGCGTTCATTGATGACCTGATCGAATGAAAAGGCTGCGGTATAGCTATTTCTGGGGCTGGAAGGTATGCCGCTGCTTCCTCCGCTTTCCACTCCGCCACCACTTAATGACACGGACCTGCCGCTGGCAGTTGTGATGGAAACAGTGCTATCTACAGAGTTCTTTACGGTATCGAGTGGGATCAGCTCCGAGGGATAAATCAGTTTGACTTGATCAAAATAGGCTGTCAGTTTTGTTGTGAATTCGCCATTGTTATTTGTTTTTTTTGAGAAATTAGCGTCCAGTCCTATGGAATGATAATTAAATTCAGAAGAATAAATTGCCCCCAGCCCGAAACTAGTTCCTTTCCGCAGGTTTTCAATTGACCAGTCCAGGGAAGGATAAATGCGCGTTCCTACAGTACTGGATGCCCCTGTTTTTGAAACCCAAGCTTGTGATGCCGCCGTGTGGTGATCAATCCCAAAACCAAGGGTCAGGTTATTTTTCCGTCTCAGGGAATCCCAGCCAACCAGTTTTAGTTCTATTCCATTGGCCAAGTCGGTGACTGCTTCGGTTCCAATTCCGCCGGTAATTGGTGAATGATCCCCAGTTTGGGTATAATATCCCGACACCAGGTTAACTTCATCGATACTGAGCGGCTTTGCTTTATAGCCTGAAGTATCTTTAGTTGAAACCTGGGAAAATGCATGGAGCAGCATTAAGAATAACCCAACTACTGTCAAACAAATTTTTCTCATGCGCTGATGAAGCTTAATATTTTCTTAATTGCAACCGCAACCTCCCCCTGTCTTTCCGCCATTGGCTCCCGAGGACCCTTCCCGGTATGACTGAAAATTGAGTTCATTCTTTTCCACCTTCCGGTTAGACAGTGACATTTCTGAATCATTAATCCTGCTTTTCTGGTAGGGTTTTACCGGCGTGCATGAACCTAGCATCAGCGCGCCTAAAATCAATATCAGAGCTAACCGGTTTCGCATTTTCATAATTCAGTATTTATGTAAAATGAATATTTTTTGAGGTATGTATCCTGTTATTGTCGTCTATCATGATTGCTTCCAGATCATTTATCTGATTGATCATATCCAGCCCGGCCCTGATTCCCATGATCATGACCGGAGTTGCCATAGCATCGGCCACTTCAGCATTTGGGCTGATAATAGTGACGCTTTTTATCCCCGTCACGGGCAAACCTGTTCTGGGATTGATGGTATGGGAATATTTTTTCCCTTTAATCATCACATATTTTTCATAGTTTCCTGAAGTAGCCAGCGCCATATTAGTGATATTCAAAAAGGAAAACAATTGACGGGAATCATCCGGGTTGGCAATCCCGATGGTCCAGTTTTTCCCGTCCGGCTGCAGTCCCCAGGCAGCCAGGTCACCTGAGGCATTGACAATCCCACTGTCGACCCCGGCATCCTGCATTATCTTTTTTGCCCTCTCGGCTGCATATCCTTTTCCTATGCCGCCAAAACCTATCCTCATGCCCTTCAGTTTCAAAAAGACGGTGCTTGCTCCATCGTCCAGAATAATATTTTTATAATTGATCAGCCTCACCATCTTTTTTGCAGTTTTCAGATTTGGTAGGGCTTTCATTTGGGAGTCAAAATTCCATAATTTTTTATCTAGCGAACCATAGCTGATATCGAAAGCGCCTTGTGTCAATCGGGAAATCCTGATGGAGCGTTTGATAATATCAAATGTTTCCCTGCTTACCTTTACGGGTGCTATCCCTGCCATTTCATTGATCCGGCTTGTTTCACTGCTGCTGTCAAAGGTGGTGAGCAGTTTTTCAATCCTCCGGATTTCCGTGACTGCGGCATCAATGCAACCCAATGCAAAGGATTCACTGCTGGCAACCGCGCTGATCTCGAACTGGTTGCCCATTAATTTCAGACTCTTTTTGTACACTAACCTTTGTTTCATATATGTTGCCGGTCCCATTGTATGATTGACTTTATCTCAGAACAGAACTGTTCAGGTTTGAGGCTCGGAAATCCATCCCATTCCTTCAACACTTTTCCGTTTGCATCCAGCAATACTGTAAATGGGAATTTTCCATTTGCATTGTATTGATCTGCCATCCGGTTATTGATGGCCTGCTGTACGATGGATAATTGATTTTTTTTCATCCGGGGAAAATCGGCATTAACCAGCACCAGGGATGAATCTGCCATTTTAATAAATACATTATTATCAAAAATCTCCTTGCGCATCCGGATGCAAGGCCCGCACCAATCTGAGCCTGAAAAATTGAGGAGAATATATCGATTTTCCTTTTTGGCAATTTGCTTTGCTTCATCCAGGCTGTAAAGCCAATCCTGGCCATGCATGAATTGTAGCGAAAGAAAGAAAAAGAGGGCGAATTTCATAAAGAAGATGCATCATTTCATGAATATTTCCGAACGCCAGGGTTGGTTTAGAATCATACGGTAAGACAATCTCAAAGGTTGCCTTAACCAGCCTCTCAAGTATAACAAAACCCTAACGATAACCTTTATTATAATTGCACGTTATTTGCTGATAGAATCTCCGGCGATCGGCACAAAATCCAAAATTAATGCTGTTGAAGAGAATTTTCTACTTTTTGATTTTTGTATCCTTTCCTTTTTTATTATCCGCACAAACAAAATTCACGGTTAGTGGCACTGTGCGCGATAAAAAAACAGGAGAATCATTGATCGGCGCCAATATCATCATGCAGGAACGGTCAAGGACGGGAGGAACGACGAATTCCTATGGCTTTTATTCCCTCACAGCGCCTTCGGGAGATTACAAGATGATTGTTAGTTTTTCCGGTTACCAGCCGGATACAATACAGATTTCCCTTAATAAGAATATCGTACTTCCAGTGGAATTGTCCACTCAAGACATTCAGTTGACGGAAGTAGAGGTAACAGCGCAGAAAAAAGATGATAATATCAGCCGCCCGCTTATGGGTGTGCAAAAACTGACCACCAAAGAAATTAAAAATATCCCGGTCTTATTTGGCGAAAAGGATGTGCTTAAAACTATGCAACTATTGCCAGGAATTAAATCTGCAGGGGATGGGAACAGCGGCTTTTATGTACGGGGGGGAGCCGCCGACCAGAACCTGATCCTGCTTGACGAAGCGACAGTGTATAATGCCACCCATCTGCTTGGATTCTTTTCTACATTTAATTCGGACGCGATAAAAGATATTACCGTATACAAGGGTGGCATGCCTGCCGAATACGGAGGACGTCTGTCTTCTGTCGTGGATATCAAGATGAATGACGGGAACAGCAAGGATTTCGGATTAGGTGGCGGCATCGGTCTGATCTCCTCCCGACTGAACGCAGAAGGTCCCATTGTAAAAGATGAAGGTTCCTTTTCGATTAGTGCCAGAAGAACCTATGCCGATCTTTTCCTTAAGCTTTCCAAAGACACCAATCTCAATCAAAACAAATTATATTTTTATGATCTTAATGCCAAGGCCAATTACAAAATCGATGATAAGAACCGGGTATTTCTGTCGGGGTATTTCGGCAGGGATGTCCTGGGGCTAGGTAACAACTTCGGCCTGGACTACGGGAATGCTACAGGAACCTTGAGATGGAATCATGTCTTCAGCGACCGTCTTTTCTCCAATACTTCCTTTATCTACAGCAATTACAATTATACCATAACCATAAATTCTGACAGTAATAATATAAAAATCAGCTCTGAAATCAGAGACCTTGTTCTGAAAGAAGACCTTCAATATTTTGCAAACGCGGATAATAAAATAAATTTCGGATTCAGCATTATTCACCACACACTCTCGCCCGGAATAGTAGCTGCCTCCTCCAATTCAAGCTTTAATTCTCAAACCCTTCAGAACAAATATTCATTTGAAAATGCAATCTATATTTCACATGAACTGACGGTTCCGGAAAAATGGAAATTCAATTATGGGTTACGCCTGACGGCATTCAATGTTCTGGGACCCGGAAATTTTTACAGCTATGATACAGCGGGCAATACCACTGACACCGTCAATTATTCTACCGGGCAGATTGTCAAAACCTACCTGAACCTGGAGCCTCGATTCTCGGTCAGTTATCAGCTTAATGATGTTAGTTCACTAAAAGGCTCCTATACCAGGAATGTCCAGAACCTCCACTTACTCTCAAATTCTACTTCCTCAGATCCAACCGATCTCTGGATTCCAAGCAGCAATAATGTAAAGCCGGAAATTGCCGACCAGGAAGCCCTGGGTTATTACAGAAACTTCAAAGACAATCAATATGAGTTTTCTTCAGAAGTATATTATAAGATTATGCAAAACCAAATTGATTATAAAAACGGAGCGCAGCTCCGGGCCAATGAAAATGTGGAATCCCAACTGCTGTTTGGAAGAGGCCGGGCCTATGGCTGGGAGTTATTCATTAAAAAAAATTCAGGAAAGCTTACAGGTTGGATCGGTTATACGCTGTCAAGGACTGAATTGAAATTCAACGGAATCAATAATGGAAGTTATTTCCCGGCAAGGCAGGATGAAACGCATGATGTTTCGGTGGTGGGAATTTACCAGGCGGGAAAAAAATGGACATTGTCTGCAACCTGGGTATACAATACGGGAAATGCGGTTACATTCCCAAGCGGCAAATACGAGGTGAACGGAGAAATTATTTTTTATTACACAGAAAGGAACGGGTACAGGATGCCTGCTTATCATCGACTTGACCTGGCTGCAACTCTTCAGGGGAAAAAGACAAAGAAATTTGAAAGCAGTTGGACTTTCTCCGTCTACAACGCCTATGACCGGCATAACGCCTATAGCATCACCTTTCAGCAGGACCCTAACGATGCGGCTAAGACCCAGGCAGTCCAGTATTCCCTTTTTGGCATTATTCCATCGATCACCTATAATTTTAAATTCTGATCAAAATGAAGGTCTGGGTACAAATTATCATATTAGCTTTTATCCTGAACTTCTGCCAGTGTAAAAAGGTGATCCAGGTCAACCTCAATGACACAGCACCGCAGCTTGTTATCATTGGCGAAGTGACCAGCAATCCAGGACCTTATACAGTCACCCTTTCAGGAACAGTAAATTTTTCAGCTGATAATGTTTTCCCCCCAGTTTCCGGCGCTTTCATTACGATAAAGGATAGTACAAAAGGCCTGACTGATACCTTAACTGAAGTCACAGCAGGTCATTACACCACCCACATATTGTCGGGGATTCCCGGCGATGCCTATCTGCTAACGGTAGAAGTATCAGGAAAGATCTACTCGGCTCTTTCAGTGATGCCTCAGCCAGTCAGTTTGGATTCAGTGACCTTTATCGAAAACGGTGCGTTCGGGACCAACCTCATCAATCCCGTCGTAAATTTCCAGGACCCGGCTGGAATTCCAAATTATTATGAGTTTACAGAAACAGTCAACTCCAGGCCAATCAACAATATTTTTATTTTTGATGACAGATTATCGGATGGAAAATATATACGACAGCCTCTTTTCAATGATAGCGCTTATATCCAGACTGGCAATGAACTGGTCATCGGGATGTACGGTATTGATGAGAACGTATTTAATTATTTCAACGAACTTCAAAATGCAACGGGAAACGGCTTCCAAACATTAGCTCCTGCTAACCCTTCTACCAACATAAGCAATGGTGCACTCGGATACTTCAGCGCACATACCGTCGATGATAGGGAAGTCATTGCCTATTAGTGAAATCAAAAACAAAAAAATGGCCTCCCCGGTGTCGGGAAAGGCCATTATTAGAGACAGAATTAACGTTTGTTTAATAGGGTAATATTTTCGTTATGGTTATTCCGCCATTTGTCCAAACTACTTCAAAATAGTAAGTACCAGTGCCTGGGCAGCTTGTTGGATTGCCTTCGGCATCCAGACCATAAGTAATCAATAAAGAAGCGCCGTTGGATAACAATACTTCATTTTGTCCGCTTACCAGTCTGAAATCGCAATCCTGGCGGATTACTTTGGCTTGCGTAATCAGTGATTCGAAACCTAATCCGAAACGGGTAGTTCCCCATTCAGCGACATTGTTATTACCTAAGCTGTCAGAATGCGTACCGGTTGTGGTAATCACGATTCCATCATCATAGGTGAATACACGCTGTTTTGAAATATTCCAATCACGCTGGGTTCCGTTTTGGAATCCAATGGTGAGACTTCCCGTGATGCTGTGCGTTATACTACCTAATGTGGCAAGGTCAACCAAAAGGCCACCACTCACATTGGTAATCGTTTTTGTTCCATTGAGAACGATGGTCTTGCCATCTCTCAAACGGGTGATAGTCAGGTTCTCGATACTGATCGTAACAGAGGCACCTTTATCACGCCAATGAATTCCTGCAGGAATAGAAATCACGACAACACCAGTACGGGTGCGGTTGCCCCAGCAATTGGTGCCATTATAAGTGATTGTAATAGTCCTGGGATTTGAAGTGTCGTTCACTACTACTGAAGCGTCACAAATCAGATTTCCAAGAACGCCTGGACCTGCCTGGTCAACACCCATCGTGGTGACGGATCCTGATTGGCTGGAGGCATTGACGCTGTTACCGGCAATAGATGTCTGGCTGTTCAGAGCAGTATTGGCGTCATTAACAAGGAGATCAGATTCGTTGGAAACCTGTGACTCATCATCGGCCTGTGTCTGTACATTGGCAGTGCTCGTAGGAGAACTTGCCGGGGTATTTGCACTATTTTTATTGCAGGCAACAAGTACCCCTACGCATGCAATAATTAGCGTAACCCTTAAAAGAATGTTTGTTTTCATAATTACTTTTTTGTTTTGTGGTATATAGGATGATTTTTGAATGCAATGGTTTAATCGGAGATAGTTTTTTTTATTTTCAATACCTGGAATGCCATGTTTTTGTAGCGCTATTTTGCATGTTAATGCAGTGTATTCCAGCCTTGGGAACGTCTGAAAATCCCTATGTAAGTGGATGTCAATACTTAGCAGAATTAAGGACATTCTGGCAGAATTATAGCCAGATGATCATCATGTGTATATGGCAAAAATGACCCTATTGGAGTAGTATTCTCTTGCCTTCCCGGGCCGATTCTCTTGCTGCTTCAAGTATCCTGACAACGATCAAATTATTGGAAAGGGAAGAAAGATCATTGACCTCAGAAACCTCTCCTTTCAGTGCAGCAGACAGGTACGACAGATTATCCGGATAAACAATGGGCTTGAGCGGTACATCATTATATACTATTGTATCCCTCTTCACGAGTTGGTTGGCATTGAGGGCGTGTAAATAACTTTTTTGTCCAAAGATTTCAAGGTCTTTAATCCCGAATGGCCAATTCCAGGAGGCTTCGATGATCCCTGTCGCTCCCGGGTATTCCAGCAGGATGGTTGCATCATCATCGACATTTGGATAGACCGCGGGTTTGATGTGCCGGGTGATAGCAAATACGGAAACTGGTGCCGTTCCCTTCATCAGCCAGGTCATCAGATTCGCCCCATAGCATCCAAAATCCATCACAGCCCCTCCTCCATTTTTTTCGGGATCCGTCAGCCAGCGCAGGAAATCTGGGCTGCATCCTATTTCCTTCGGGCCCTGATGCCCGGAATGCACGATCATCTTTCTTATTTCCCCCAGAGATTGTTCCTGATAAATCATCTCATAGGCCCTATGATTGCTTGGATACCAGGTAGTCTCATAATTTGTCCACACATGGATATGGAATTGCTTCGTCAGAGTTTCGATCCGTTGGGCCTGTATAACGGTCGTGGCCAAGGGCTTTTCGACCATGACCGAAATTCCTTTTGGTGCACAGGCCTCTACCACAGCCAGGTGTTCGGCAATTGGGTTAAATGCGAGGACGGCATCGGGATGGATATGCATTAGCATGGAAGACACGCTTTCATAGAAAATGGAGTCGGGCAGCTGAAATCTTTTCTTGTAGCGTTGAACCAATTGTTCATCAGCTTCGGCAATACCTGCAATAATTACTTTCCCTTTTTTATACTGATCCATTATTCCCAGAACATGATCATGACTTAGGCCGGCAATACCCACATGGAGGACCTGTTCAAAGGTTTTCGGCTTCAGGGTTGTAAGGATCAGGATTATAAGGAAGATTCTTAAAGCTGAACCTGGAAATGAAATGGATCTTTTCATGCTGATGCGTTTAAGAAAATGAGGATTTTCAAAATTGTGGCGATCCAAGTTAGGGATTTAATTTTTGTAACTTAGCCATTCAACTGAATTCTGATGGACAAAATTGTATTTGTTTTCTTGTTATCGATCTGCTGTCTCGGGATCTTTGCACAGGATCCCGCAGAAGGGGAAAAGGTATTGCCAGAAGGCTGGAATATGCAGTCCGCCATCCAGGTCAGCTCAGATGGAAGCCAGGTATCCCGTCCTGGTTTTGAAACCTCCGGTTGGTATAGCGTCAACTTGCCCACTACCGTTATCGCAGGCTTGATAAAGAATAAGCATTACAGCTTTGACCCTTTCTATGGGAATAACCTGGAAAAGATTGCAGGTCCTGAATTTGACAGCGCTTGGTGGTTCAGAAACGAATTCAGTATGCCAATGTCTAGTAAGGGCAGGCATTTTACCCTGGTCCTGCACGGCATTAACTATCGTGCCAATATTTGGTTGAATGGCGTGCTTATCGCTGACGAAAAAAAAGTAATCGGTCCTTTCCGTGTTTTCGAATTGGATATCAGCAATCAAATACAATTTTCCGGTCCCAATGCATTGGCTATTGAAATCAGACGACCTATCAGCCCAAATAAAAGAGAAGGGGACCTTGCTATCGACTATGCGGACTGGATACATTATCCGGCTGACTATAATGGAGGTATCATCAATGAGGTCGAAATCCGTTCCTGTGACTGGGTTGCAGTCAGCCACCCATTAGTCACTACTGCATTCGATCTGCCTTCCCTGTCAAGGGCCCATCTTAAAGTATATGCGCAGGCCGTCAACTATTCCGATAGGCGACAGGATGTCCTCATAGAAGGGGATATCAACGCTGATATCCATTTTCAAAAGAAATTGCAATTAATGCCTGGTGAAACGAAAGAGATTCTTTTTGACCCCACTGAATATCCGCAGTTGAATCTTGAGAACCCAAGGATCTGGTGGCCCTGGCAATATGGCAAACCCCTTCTCAATACTATATCGCTGAAAGTTATCCAAAACGGAAAGACCGGCAGCAAGATCGCTGAACGTTTTGGAATTAGGCAGTTCAATTCAGAATTGATCGACAATCGATCCAGAAAATTTATCATCAATGGGAAGCCAATCATGCTCAGGGGCGCGGCCTGGTCACCTGATATTTTCCAAAGGCGTTCAGCTGAAAGGCAAGAACAGGAAATCAGGTTAGTCCGGGATATGAATATGAATATTATCCGTTCAGAAGGGAAGCTGGAAGATGATCATTTTTATGATTTGTGCGATCAATATGGAATGTTGGTCATGACAGGCTGGATGTGCTGTGGGGCCTGGCAGTATCCTGATAAATGGGACAGCACCAAAAGAAATGTAGCCATGGAATCCGACCGTTCCGTGATGTATTGGCTAAGGAACAAAGCCTGTATTTTGGTATGGTTGAATGGAAGCGATATGCCTCCCACCGATACTTCGGTTGAGAGGGATTACCTCAAGATAGAAGATCAATTGCATTGGCCAAATCCAGTCATTTCCTCCGCCGACGCCACTGAGTCAAAGGTGTCGGGTTATAGCGGGGTAAAAATGAATGGACCTTATGATTGGGTTCCCCCTATTTATTGGGAAACAGACTCAAATAAACTGGGAGGGGCCTGGAGTTTTGCCACGGAAATTTCACCTGGCCCTTCTATCCCGCCTTATGAAAGCCTGGTAAAATTCATACCGGAAGATTCTCTTTCAGTAAATAACAGCAACTGGCTATACCATTGCGGCACTATGCAATTCGGAACAACCAATATTTTTAACAATGCGCTAGCCCAAAGATATGGCCCCTCTCCTTCCATCAAAGATTTTGTTGCCAAAGCGCAGGTTCAGGATTACGAAGGTCATAGGGCGATGATGGAGGCATATGGTTTAAATAAATACCATTCAGCGACCGGGGTGGTGCAGTGGATGCTCAGTAATCCATGGCCGAGTCTGATTTGGCATACCTACGATTACTACCTTTATCCAGCGGGCACCTATTTCGGAATAAAAAAATCACTAGAACCTTTGCATGTTCAGTATTCTTACAAATCCAAAGAAGTGTTCATCAATAATTCACTGCTATTGCCATTGTCAGATTTGTCAGTCAGTGCCGATATTTATAATAAGGATGGAGCGCTAAAATTTGCCCATGCAATAACAACAAGTATCGGACCGGATGCCATTAAAAAATGTTTTGCCATTCCTGCTATTGAAGGTCTCGATTCTCTTTATTTTCTAAAGCTCAGTTTGAAAGACCAACATGCAAAATTAATATCTGTGAATTGGTATTGGCTTTCAAAGAAAAAGGATTCCCTTGATTGGAAGAAATCTAAATGGTATTATACCCCGCAATCAAGTTTCATGGATTTCAGCGCATTGAAGAGTTTGCCTCTAACCACATTGACACTGGAACATATAAGCACCCATTCAGCCGAACATACCGTAGAGAGGATCAACATTACCAACACTGGACATTCGGTTGCCTTTTTTGTGCATATCAGGATGCTTTCCAAAAATGGTGGCTCAGATATCCTTCCCGTTATTTTCGAAGATAACTACCTTTTGCTGGCACCGGGTGAAACCCGTGTCATCAATGGTACATACCTGAATAAAGACGCCCAGGCCGAACCGGCCTTTATCCTGGTTTCAGCATGGAACCTGGATAGCGGGCACAGCAAAGCCGGCGATAATGCCGGCTTTGCCCTGGAAATGCAAAGGAATTGAATTTCTATTCAGTGCCCAACTGCTTTAGAAATTTTTCGGAATTGGCCCTCACATTTTCAGGTGGATTCATGCTCAAAGATTTTTTAAAGTTGATGATCGCATTTTTCTTATCACCCTTGGTGGCATAAGCCTCTCCCAGGCTATCCCATACATTTGGGCTTTGCGGATTACGCTGGGTATTGAGGATGAGGATTTCAATTGCCTGATCGTATTTTTTTTCTGCAATCAATTGGTATCCATAATTATTCAATTCATTTTCGGAGGCCAATACAGTCGCATCTTTCATAATCTTTTCAGCTTCCTCGGCTTTACCGGTTTCCTTAAGGATATTGGCCTTGATGCTCAGCGTTGTAAAGGTTTTATTGGTTGCGATAGCCTTATCAATCCATATCAACCCTTCATCTAAATGCACATTATTTTGGGCCGCATAACCAGCAGCGCTGGAAAATCCAGTGGAAGTAAAACCGATACTTCCTTTTAATTCCTGCGCCGCGTTAGCCATCACAATTTCGTCAACGTCAAAAGCGACTTTAACAGGAAATTGCTTTTTATCCCAATTCAAAACCAGGTCGGCTGAATTTTTGGTGATATTAATAAAATCATAAGTGAGTAATTCCGTTTGTGGAATATCCCGCAGCTGAATTTTGGCATGGAACAGATCCTGTTTTGGGTCGTACCAAAAGCTTCCCCAGGATTGATAATCTTTGGATAAAATCACTTCACCGGTATTATCATTATTTACAACAAAAAATAAACCGTATGAGCCTGCTGCCACTGGCTTCCCTTCGACCGTTGCCGGGTGCGAAAATTGGATGACCGTATTTTCATTGGCGCCAGCCCGCCATGGAGCCGGATTTCCTGCACCAAAACCCTGGATATTAAGACCGTAAGGAACCTGCATACCCCAAATCTCCCGATTTCTGACCGAGGGTCTTGAATACTTCACACTGACAGTGGAGATTCCAATTGTTTGGGAAACCGTTGCCGCGGGGCTGGGAACCCGGGGCAAGGTGACTGCCCCCTGACCAAGCGCAGCCATGGAGACGAGTGAGGTCAGCAGCAGTGAAAAGCATTTTTGAGTAGTTCGTGTTGACATCGTAAAAAAATTTAGATTAATAAAGTTTAATATTTACGATGGTCTTTGAAGAACGACCATACCCAAACCGCAAAAAACATGGATAAAGGATGGTTAATACTGACTGGAATATCCCAACATCTGCCACCTATTATTTAACCGTAGAGGTCAAAAGTCAAAAGTTACAATCTTAATATCTGAATGGCTAGCAGTGCGATGAAAAACAGGATCACGCCATAAACAAGGATTTTTGTCAAGACGGAGGGATTTGTAAACCGGGGTATATCCCTTTTGGGCTTTACCGTTCCCCTCATGATCAAAGCCAGGTAAACAAAAAAGCTCAGCGGAATGAGATCCCCAATGATATTCCCAATTTGTTGGTTCATTTTAATAAGAGTTTGGTTTTGGATTCCGCGCGATAATTATCTGATTTTTCAATTACTACTGGGTCAGGTTTCCTCCAATATTTTTAAAAATCTTTCTTATTAGCGGTGAAAGTCAAGATCCTGGAAATCGAAGCTAAAGTCCGTTAATGGGGAAATTGCTTTCATCTTTATGGAAGAAGCACGACCCTGCTCATCAAGGCCAAACATCACAAAAGCATCTGCATTCATGCTCCGGTCTCTCCATTTGACTACAAAACTGTTTCCTTTGTAAGGAAACAATTCCCCACTTAATTTGGGCGAGCGCCTGGAATCAAACCAGGGCGTCCCATTCTTTTCGGAAACCGTCACTGCACCAAACCAGGGATCGGTATAAGTCCCCTTATACATGGACAAATCAGTATGGCCTGGCATTTTTTTCCGGATCATCGCCACTTCCCTCCAAACCGAATCCATTAATTTTTTTTCTTCATCCAAAGCGGTTTCCCTGCCTGCAGAGTATTCCGCCACCCTATCTGTGCCCTTGATACCAAAATACGCATCCTTGATTTGGTTGGTAATCGAAGAATAGGCGCCTCCTTCCTCCTGATTGGTTAGCACGATGATGCCGAGGTTGAGTTCAGGGATCATCGTGATCTGTGTAACCATCCCTTCCAGACCACCAGTATGGCTCATCTGTTTATACCCATGTACATCTGTAATAAAAAAGCCAAGTCCATAACTTGCAAAATGTGTATTATAGGCTCCGGGGGCATGAATAGGTATTATTGTCTGGGGTGTCCACATCTCTTCATGAACCTTGGCAGAAAATAATTGTTTCTCAAGTGAATCTCCATATTTACCATTGGCAAGCTGCATCATGACCCACTTACTGAGATCGGCGATACAAGAATTGATCCCTCCCGCGGAATGAGCCACTTTTAATTTGTTTCTGGCAATCACCCTGACCTTTCCATTCACAGAAGCATGACCTTCAATAATATCAGATTTATCCTTCAATCTGTCAAAGGATGCTGCGCTATGGGTCATGCCCAATGGTTTCATGATCCTCTCTTCTACAAAATCATCCCAGCTCTGGCCGCAAACGCGGCTGATTACTTCGCCGGCAATGATATAGAGATTATTGTCATAATCATACCTAGTCCTGAAACTGGATACTGCTTTTAAAAAACGAAGGTTATAGATGACATCTTTCAGCGTAAAGTCACTGGAATCTGGATAAAACATCAGGTCACCGGCCCCAAGTCCCAAGCCACTCCTATGAGTCAGCAAGTCCCGGATGGTAAATTCCTCAGTGACAAAAGGACTATATAATTTGAATTCGGGAATATAGTCCCTTACCTTATCATCCCATTTAATTTTACCCTCGTCAATGAGTATCCCAAGGGCAGCAGCTGTAAAGGCTTTACTGTTGGATGCAATTCCAAATAATGTGTGGTCATCCACCCGTTCATCTGAATTAAGGGAACGGAGGCCATAGCCTTTTGAATGAATTACTTTACCATCTTTAATGACGGCCACTGCGATTCCAGGGACATCGAAAGCCTTCCGGGACCGTTCTGCAAGACTATCAATAGCTGCACTACTGAGAGGTTGACCATGAATAATCAGAAAAGGGAAAAGGAAAAGTCCGATAGATATAGTCCTGAGCATATCAGTTTGGTTTTGGATTCACCAATATAATATCTTTATGATAAATAAGAGCAAACTATGTCAGCAGTGATCGACCCAAAATCGTATAACATCGACCTGGATGTTAAATACAAGCATCTCGAGCGCATCGATATAGCAGAAATTGTCGCTTCAGTGACTGAAAAATGGTCAAATCAGACCCTGACCCGTGTTAACGAGAGTGTGGTGAGAATAGGAATTGTGGAGGGCTCCTTTCATTGGCACAAACACGATAATGATGACGAATTCTTCTTTGTACTCGAAGGAAAATTATTGATCGATTTGGAAGACCAGACCATCGAGCTCGGTCCATCACAGGGGGTCACCATTTCAAAAGGAGTTCTCCATAGACCCAGGGCCCTTCAGAAAACGGTGATGCTGATGGTCGAAACCAATTCCATACAACCTACCGGGGATTAGATTATGTTTTGGCCAGCTGAAGCAACTGATTGACGGTGTTCCAATTCCGGGTGGTGGCTTTCACCTTAAGTTTATTTTCAAAAAAACCGTTTGTTAATTTGGTTATTCCATATCCCCCAGGGCAATACAGATAAATTTCCTTGCCCACCAGGATAAATTGATCCCCAGCGCGGTCTAATCCTTTGATTTGATCCCAGTCTGCCTGGGATGGCTCTTTGTCCAGAAAAGTAAGATGTAGCTTTTGGATATCAATCCCTCTTTTTCCTATGAACGGATTGTTCAATATGCTTTTCTCAAGACCTTCCATTGTCCTGATAATCACCGAAACTTCAAATTGATATTTTTTAAAAATGCCCTGTTCGATCTTTTCGGCGACTTGCTGAGCGGAGGATTTTTTATCTGTCTGGAATATGACATTACCGCTTTGGATATAGGTGCTTACTTTTTTAAATCCCATGTCTTCATACAATGCCTTTAATTCTTTCATGTCCACTTTTCTGTGACCGCCTACATTGATACCCCTCAGCATTGAAATATGTATTGCCATCCCGATTTTCCCATTTTAGATGTACCGCAGATCATTTAAATGTAAAGAAAATGAAGGATTGATTTTAATCAAGGCCTCAAAATGTGTAAAATGAGTAAATTATGAGAAGAATTGGATAGTTTTGGCTGTTAACGAACGCTTGCCAGATAATCTGAGGCTTAAAGCCTATACGATTGGCAAAGTCTATATTAAATGAGGCAAAGAATTGGCAATTCCTCCCCTGTTCCAAGTGGTTAGGGGTTCACTCGCCAGCAAAGAAATGAAGAAATTGTTTGCGGTTTTTGCTTGTACTTGCATGATATGTTTTCATACCGCTGGTCAATCGGGATTATACGTAAAGGCAACGTATACAGGGCTTGGTCAGAAGCTTCTTTCTTCCATGGATCCGGAAAAGCTGAAATCACTCCATTTTTCTTTTCAAGACAGTCTAAGAAATAGGTGGGAGCGATTGCCGGGCCAAAGACAAGGATTAAAACTCTCCCGTTTTGATGAAGCTCAAAAAATAGTATTCCATCAACTGATGCGCAGCTGCCTAAGCACCCAGGGTTACCTTACCGTGACCGCCATTATGTTTAATGAAGATATTCAACAAAAAGCGGAGCCTGTTCTCGGTCGTAACGAATTTTGGATAGAGGTATTCGGCGAACCCCAGTCTGATGCATTTTGGGCATGGAAACTGGAGGGCCACCACCTATCCCTGAATTTTACATTCAAAGGTGATAAAATGATTTCCAACAGCCCGCTTTTGATGGCGACCAATCCTTCCAATTCTATCACAGACAGCGCCAGAGCAGGCCTCATTATATTATACAAAGAAGAAGAAATGGCCCGGACGCTCCTTTACTCATTAACTGCTAAAGAATTGACACTGGCCTATTCCAGTAGGAAAAAACCAGACAGTGTTTATGGAGAACAGGATAAAGAAAATATCAGGGTCCCAAACGAGGGCATCTATGTTGATCAATTGGACAATGCGCAAAAGGAATTGGTGAAGGCCCTAGCTTCCGAATATCTTAATAATCTCAATTCGGCAGAAGTTATACCTGCGGCTGATTTTTGTAATAAGAAGCTAAGGTTTTTTTATATTGGGAGCAAGGAAAAAGGAAATCCTCATTATTACAGATTGGAAAATGGAAAGCAGATGATTGAATATGAAAATTACGGCAATCATATTCATTGCTTCTGGAGAACGACCAACGATTTTGGTAAAGAAATCATCAAATGAGACGAATGACTTTCTTGGATAAATTAATCGGCCCCCTCTGGCATTTGGGAATCTTTTTGTGTGTATCCATTGCGGCCAATGGGCAGAAAATTGAACTGAAGGGGAAAGTCATCGATATGGACACCAAAACACCTCTTTCAGGGGTGTCCGTATTTATTCCCTCGATTCATAAAGGAGCGGTTACAGATGACGTGGGCATTTTTACCTTTTTTTTGGAAGTGGATAATTATCAGCTAGTCCTGAGTTACACTGGCTATAAAACCCTGTACCAGCCGGTCTATATCTTAGATACCAATTTCATTACTGTGGAGATGAAAAAAAAGCTGCCCACCGAGTTACCCGAGGTGATCATTGAATCCAGAAAAAAAGATGCCAATGTATCAGACGCAAAAATGAGTACGGTCACTATCAATTTAGCCCAGTTGAGAAAGACTCCGCTCGTTTTGGGGGAAGCGGATATCTTAAAAGCGCTAACCCTGCAAACCGGAATCACCACTATCGGGGAAGGCGCAGGTGGCTTTAGCGTAAGGGGGGGTAACGCGGACCAAAACCTGATTCTCATTGATGGTGCACCCCTTTTCAATACTTCCCACCTGTTGGGATTCTACTCGACCGTCATTCCCGAAGCCATCCAGGATTTTACCCTGTATAAAGGCGCCATTCCCGCTTCTTATGGTGGAAGATTGTCTTCACTGGCTTCATTGAATATCCGGCCGGGAAATGAAGATAGAATCAATTCCATGGCTAGCATCAACCCCATCAGTATTCATTTCTTTTCCGAAGGGCCGGTCAAAAACTCCAAACTCACTTTCTCTGCAGGGGGGCGCATCGCAGACCCAACACCGATCATGAACCAATTACCAGGTTCGGTCGGCAGCAGCTCCGCATTTTTCTATGATGTGGTCGGCAAATTGGTATATAGGTTCGATATCCATAATCAGGTTGCCATATCGGCATACCGAAGTTTTGACAATTATAAATTTCAAGGGGATACCAGCTACGCCTGGCAGACAAATATAATTGCGCTCAACGGAAGATCTGAACTCAGTAAAAAATGGAGCGTGTATTATAATGCCAACTCCACCTACTATGCTTCTGATATCAATGGGCTACAACCCAATTATCAGTTTCGTTTGCGCAATACGATTCAAACCCAGGAAGGCAGGCTGAGCCTGCACTTTCAAGCAAGTGAGGGAATTTATCTGGAAGGAGGATATGATTTTATACGCTATGGTGTCAATCCCGGGGATCTAAAACCAACCCAATCCGCCTCGCAAATCAATCCGATGAGTCTGCAGAAAGAACTAGGAGACGAAATAGCGGGATATGTACTTGGCCGTTTTGCAATAACAAATTCTATCTCTCTGGAAACAGGGATCAGGAATTCTGAATTCCTGAACAGGGGGCCGCAGACAGTTTATCAATATACTCCGGGCATACCCAGTTCACAACAGACCCTCATCGACAGCACCTACTATCCAAAAGGTAAAACAGTGCAGGCCTACCAGGGATGGGAACCCAGGGTAATGTTGAAGGTTGGTCTCAATGACGCCACATCCATCAAAATGAGCTATAACAGGACCCGTCAGTACCTGCAGTTGATTTCCAATACCATCGCCATCACCCCGGTTGATTATTGGAAATTGGTGGATCCACTGATCAAACCTGCAATAGCCGACCAGGTGGCGGCAGGCGTTTTTAGAAATTTCAATGACGATATCATTGAAACTTCGCTTGAAGGTTTCTATAAGACAACCCAGAACCTGGTAGATTATAAAAATGGCGCCCAGCTTTCGATGAATCCCTACCTGGACGCAGACCTGCTTTCTGCCAGGGGTAAATCCTATGGAGTAGAATTCAATATCAGGAAGCCAAAGGGAAAGGTTACGGGTCAGCTGGCCTATACCTGGTCGAGGTCTTTAATCCAGGACATCACACCTTATGCCAGCGAACAGGTAAATGGAGGGGAGTACTATCCGTCCAACTATGACCGGCCTTTTGATCTGAGCCTGACGGGAGGAATTCAGACAGGCCAGGGATGGACGATTGGTTGGACATTCGTATACGTCACCGGACGACCAGCCACTTATCCGGACGGAACTTATGTGATCGACAATACCATTGTCACCAACTATTCTGTTCGCAATGAAGACCGGCTGCCTGACTACAACCGGCTCGATATTTCTTTTTCACATGATTCCAGGCGTTCTCCAGATCAAAAAAGATATACCATCATCAATTTTTCTCTGTATAACGTCTATGCCAGGAAAAATCCTTATTCCGTTTTTTTTCAGAGAAACGGAGGAGTGCTGGACGCCTATGAATTATCAGTGTTGGGCACAGTGGTGCCCTCCGTCACCTTGACCTTTTATTTCTAGCCCTTATGAAGAGAACCTCAGTTTATTTTATTACCGGCTCGATGATTCTGTTTTATGCAGGTTGTATAAGGAATGTGAATGTCCCCATCAGGACAGTGCCGCCGGTTTTGGTGGTAGAGGGTTCGGTGACCACCGACCCTCCACCCTATAGTATCAATCTTAGTTATTCCGGGATGTTTACAAATACCTATCAGGCTGGGATGGATTCGAATCATTATTTTGTAACGGACGCAAAAGTGACGATATCGGATGATTTGGGCGACTCCACTTCCTGCATACTGTCTGTAAACGGCACCTACCAGAGCGTGGATTCTGGTTTTGTAGGATCTGTCGGGAGGACCTATACCCTTAAGGTTTATTTGTCCAATGGAAAAACGTTTTTTTCCAAGCCTGAAAAATTAGCAGCAGTGCCACCCATCGATAGCCTCTCGATCCTCTACGATAGCAGTTATATCACGGGAGTTAGGCCAACCCAGTTCATTATCACGGTTAACGCAAAGGATCCGCCTGGTATATCCAATTATTACCGTTGGGGGGCTTTGGGCTATGTTCCGCGGAAATCGGTAGGTGGTCCCTGCTGTGTCTATTGTAGTCCGCCACCTTGCAACCTTTTCAACTGCACCTGCAACGGTCTTTGTGAACAGCTGATTGACAATAGCGGTCAGGTCAATATTTTGTCTGATCAATTTATCGACGGGCGTGAAATCCGGATTCCCGTTTTCTATTCACCTGTGTACTGGACTGGGATCCACTACATCCAAATCAAACAATATTCCATCAGTCAGGATTCCTACCTCTTTTGGCAACAATACCTGGCACAAACCGACAGGACCGGCAGTATTTTGGATCCTTTACCCGGGCCTTTGAACGGCAATATCTTTAATCAGGCTGATTCCAATGAACTGGCGCTCGGCTATTTTTCTGCTTCGGCTGTTGTCACCCAAAAACTGATCATTGTTCCATATTTTCTCTCAGAAGAAACGCTCGAAAGCGTCGTCTATTTTTATATTGAACCCGGCGACTGCCATGCCGATTACCCTAATTCGCTGGAAGATGATGCCGTTCCGGAAGGATGGGATAGTGCGCAGGTAGTCGATCTGCGGTAAGTATTTGTTTGTTTATGAAAAGACCGATCCTTATTTTTCTTTTCGGATGGACAACAACCCTGTTTCCTTCTTGTATCAGAAATATTTCGGTGCCCATCAGGACTGTTCCACCCATATTGGTGGTAGAGGGGTGGATCACTACGGACCCGCCTCCATATAGCATTAAACTGAGTTATTCTGCGATGTTTACAAACACCTACCAGGCAGGTTTGGATTCCGCCGAACAATTTATAACAGATGCTAAAGTGACAATTGAGGATGATCTGGGTGATTCTACTTCCTGTCTCTGGTCATCAAACGGAACCTATCTAAGTACAGATTCTAGTTTTACTGGAAATATAGGTAGGACCTATACTCTAAAGATTTATTTATCAAACGGAAACACCTATGTGTCAAAGCCTGAGAAAATAACTCCCGTGGCACCGATTGACAGCATCAGTTTAACCTATGACAGCAGCTATATTGTGAATATCCGGCCTACCCAAATCATCGTAGGAATAAACACACATGATCCAGCGGGGGCACAAAATTATTATCGGTGGACCGCCTCGGGTTATATTCCACGCAAATCCTGGGGATTCCAGTGTCAATATCCCTATCCCCCATGTGGTGACCCTTATAGCTGTAGCTGCTTTGCCCTTTGTGAACAGTATTTGGAAGAAAATCAAATCAATGTGTTATCTGATCAATTCATAGATGGCCGTGAAATATTGGATCAACCTGTCTTTTATTCACCCGTGTACTGGTTTGGCGATCATTATTTGGAAATCAAGCAATATTCCATCAGCCAGGAAGCCTATCTTTTCTGGGAACAATATCTTGCCCAAACCAACCGGACCGGGAGCATTCTGGATCCCTTACCTGCGCCATTGAATGGTAATATATATAACCAGGCTGATTCCAACTCTATCGCCCTTGGTCTTTTTTCGGCCTCGGCTGTTTATACCAAAAAAGTGATCATTATACCCCTGTTTCTTCAAACTTATTTACTGGAAAGCATTGCGGGTTATTATGACAAATCCGGAGACTGCCAGAGCGTTTATCCGGATGTACTAGACGATGATGCAGTCCCTGCAGGCTGGGATGATGCGCAAATTATTGATATGCAGTAATTTCATCTGTTACGGATTCTATAATTACCTTTAGCAATTAACCGCCAGCCAAATGCTTTTGAGATTTTTCAAAAAAAGCCTGCTAGTTCCTTTTTTATTGGCCTTTTATTTTTTTGCTGAGGCCCAGATAAAACTCGATATCCAGTGGGATCATCCGGTCATGGTTTCCAGGTCGGTTCCTACTCTGCAGGTGGTAGTCAATCCTCCTTTGCGAAAAGGCTCTGTGATCCACGACCCCAGTTTTGCAGCTTTGAAAAGTCTGGGTGCAGATTACGTTCGTTATGTACCTTGGCTTCCCTATCCCAGACTCGGTGTCGCGGAGCTAGACCCTCCAGATGATCAAAAGACTTCCTGGGATTTCAGTTTGATCGATCCGATGACCATTGATTTTCTGGAGGCTACAAAAGGACATCCAGTGATTCTTAATTTCAGCACCATACCCCAATGGATGTATGCGACCGGCAAACAGGTCTTATATCCCAAAGATCCGAATGAGGTAAGCTGGAATTATAGCCAGGGCAATACATTGACCGATAGCAGCTGCAAACAGGTCACAGATTATTACAGTCGTTTATACAGTTGGTATACGGAAGGAGGATTTACGGACGAACTGGGCAAATATCATGCTTCTGGTCACCACTACGATATACCCTATTGGGAAATATTGAATGAACCCGATTTGGAACACCAACCAACACCTGAACAATATACCAGGGAATATGATGCCATTGTCAGTGGAATTAAAAAGCTCTCTCCAAAAACCAAATTTGTAGGAATGGCGCTGGCTTATGAAACGGATCCCCACTGGTTTGCTTACTTTTTGAATCCAGCGCATCACCAAAAAGGAATTCCTTTGGACATGATCTCTTACCATTTTTATGCAACCAGTACGGCGGGCCAAACGATTGACGATATGCAATTCACCTATTTTGAAAGAGCGGATGGGTTTTTAAATAGCGTGCGTTATATAGAAAACCTGCGTAAAACCCTAACCCCGGATACTAAAACAACTATAGATGAAGTTGGAAGCATTTTGCATAACGAGGAAGCACCCATTCCCGATTTGTATTGGAATTTGTCGGGGGCACTGTATGCTTACCTCTACCTGCAATTGACGATGCTTGGCATTGATATCATCGGAGAATCGCAATTGGTAGGATATCCCGGCCAGTTTCCAAGCGTGAGCATGATCGATTGGAAAAATGGCAATCCGAATGCCCGGTTTAATGTACTTAAATTATTGAAAGATAATTTTGGGCCTGGGGATATCCTGGTAAAGACAGAACTGGATCAGGATCCTTCCGGGGCCATTTCCGCCCAGGGGTTTCTGACAAGCAAGGAAAAGAAAATATTGTTGGTGAACAAACGCAATAAGTCTTATACAATTTTTTTGCCGGACGGATTTAAAGCGGCTAAAATGAGCATGGTGGACCTTTACAGCAATAAAGAAGGATCTATGATAGCCCCGGGGACTAATATGCTTGAACTAACCCCCTTCGAAGTAGCCATTATCAGTAAATAACAAATATGACAATAAAGCCCCTTTGCCTACTTTGCACGACTGCCATCTTTTTATTTTTGCCGAAAGCCGAATCGCAGGATATAGTCGAAGCCGCCGTCAAATTCATGAAATCCCTGGATTCCGCCCAGCATGCCCAGGCACTCTATCCGTTTGACACGGATGAGCGCTATACCTATCATTATTTTCCAGTGGATAACAGGAAGGGTATTGCGATGGATAAACTGAATCAGTCACAGAAACAAGCTGCCATGGATTTAATGAAAACGAGCCTTAGTGAACAAGCTCTGAAAAAAGTGAGGGCAATTATGAACTTGGAGATCCTTTTGAAAGCCATCGAAAAAAGAAAACCGGACGATCATTTTCGCGATCCGGGGAAATATTTTTTTACAATATTCGGCATGCCAGCCGCACACTCCGTTTGGGGTTGGCGGCTTGAGGGCCACCATGTATATTTTTCGTTTTCTGCAGAGGAGAATAAATTAGTCTCGGGCACTCCCGGTTTTCTTGGTACAAATCCGGCAGTCATCCAGGATGGTCCCGATAAAGGGATGGAGATATTAAAGGACGAAAGAGAAGCTGGTTTCGGTTTACTTCATGCTTTATCAACCGAAGAATTAAGAAAAGCAATCCTGGATTCCGTAGCTCCGGCAGATATCATCACTGGTACGGTCAGAAAGGCAATGATTGGAAATCCCTCAGGGTTGCGTTTTACCGAAATGACTTCCGGCCAGCAAACCATGTTATTGGACATTATAAGTCTTTATGTACATCGATTCACCAAATTATTTGCCGAGGATATGTTGAAACAAATACAGGGTGCGGGTATAGAAAATCTTTGGTTCGCCTGGTCCGGGTACCAGCAGCCTGGAATCGGAAGACCTCATTATTACCGCATACAGGGACCGACTATTGTTATCGAATACGACAATACGCAAAATAATGCCAACCATGTGCACACCGTGGTTAGGGACCTGCAACATGATTTCGGGGGAGACATTTTGCTTGAACATTATAAGGCAAGCCACTAGGCCGCCCATTCAAAAATTATTGATATTTTTACCCCAGGCTGCTTACCATTTGCCTTTTTGGAAATCCAGCACCAGACCGATGGCCATTTATTAATCCAGGGCATTTTAATAAGGATCCAGGTTTTCTGTTTAAGGTCAATTGTCCCGATGTTAAATGTTTATCATGAAATGTTTTTTTAGTGTTTTTTTGCTGGCGGTCATTTTTTGCGGATATTATCCAGCCTATAGCCAGGAAACCAAACTCGATACCATAGTACAGTCAGGCAAAGTGGGCTACAAAGTATTCTGCAAGAACAAAAATGATGAGGAAAATAGATTGGAGATCAAACTCCTGGGTTTTGAGAACACGGCCAGGCCACCGAATTTCTTTATCAGGGGCCGGGTAGCAAGCGCGCAAATTGACGACTTGAATAATGATGGGTATCCCGATTTAGTGCTGTTCATCTATACTGGTGTAGGTGGTGTTTTCGGAACCGTGTACGCATTCGTCTCTGAGCAGAATAAATCCCTCATTCCCCTGGCATTGCCAGATGTCTCAGCAGATGGGAAGCTCAATGCAGGGTATAAAGGCCATGATGAGTTCTCGATGCTGGAAGGCTCCATCTTACAAAAATTTCCTGTCTATAAACCAGGCGACGATAAGGATAAGCCCACAGGGGGCAAGAGGATCATACAGTACCAGATGGTCCCCGATGGCAATGGTAAATATAAATTTAAAGTGATGCAATCCTACGACTTAAAGTGATGTCCTTACATCGAGCGCTTTTATTTCTGTCCGGTATTGCCTTGGCAGGATCGCAAGTTTTAATATCCAATCCAACCCAAGTAAACGGCATATTTTGTAGATAGGTACAACTGGCCTTAGAAAAGAAAATCTGCCGAGCTTCAATAATTCATTTACCACAGGAGGTACGACCAACGACTGTCCTTCCCTGAGCAACCAATATCTCAATGGTCCAAGTTGCCTTCTGTATTGTTTGTAGAGATCAACTGTAAAATGGCTCTTCAATAAGTTTTCTTTCAGATGATGCTCACGCATCAGGAGCCAGCTTGAATAATTATCGGGGAGTCCAATAAGATTCATGCGCAACCCCATCTGGTAAAAAACCTGGAAAACTTCTTCCTTTTCCGAATCGGACAATTTTCTTTGCAGCAGTTCAAAAGACGCTACAGAATAATAAATCAGCATAAAAAGGACATCCCGGTAGGCCCATTGCGGAATGGCCGCGCCTCGGTTTTCCTCCACGTCAACATGTATGGCCTTGATTTTATCAATGACTCTTAGCGCCTCTTCCTTTTCAGAAAAAATGATACGACGGGAATAGCTAACCGTGGAAAACAACCTCCCAAGCGGATCTGCGGGCAGACGCCCAGTAAAGTACAACCAATCCACAGCCTTATTCAGTGCAAATTCTGCGGCTGCTCCTGCAAAAATAAAAAGAATGGTATCCCCATTACCCCATATTATTCTAAGGATAGAATCCTTTTTGACATATAATTCCATATCCGGTTATTTTTCGGAACCACTTTCCAGAATTTTTCTCATTTGGCGATTGATGGCGATCCTCCTGGCATAAATCAGACGGTAACTTCCCGAAGTAAACCGGTACCGGTATCCCGAGGATTCACCTGCCGAATTCATCTCCCCTGCAAGCCAGGACAAACTTGCCCCCCAACGGGCCGTATTATATCCTGCTCCAATACGGAAAGAATAATTGGGGGATATGGTTATTTTCCCGGCGTCGCTTTTTCCCAATTCCCTTGAATAACTCAGATTACAATTCAGGTTCAGTGATCCCAATAAAAAATAATTTTTATCATAGACAAAGGTATAAGCATATCCCACGCCAGGACCAATTTCCAAACAATGAAGCGTATGAATGCCGAGCTGATCAAAAAGGGTATCTACCTTTGTGGGCGCTAGAGCGCTATCGGAATGAGTTGCGGCGTAAAAGGCCTGGACGCCAATCAAAAATGAACCCGCTGATTTTTGCTGCCATGCATTTTGAGATAATCCTGCGCCATAAGAAAACCGTTCGCTGTTCAAGACCCGGTAAACGGAAGCGCCAGCGATTTGAATGTTCAGGTCAGGACGTTTATAATAGGTCTGCCCATCCGGCGAACCTAGACCATGTGGTGTTAGATAGTACCCCTTATTAAATAAAGCAAGCGCATCTATCACCCATTTTCTCCTGTATAGATGCGCTGCGATACTCAAGGAATTGGTTGGACCTTTTGTCTGGTCCGATTGCAGGAAATTCAACCCCTTGGAGACACTGATAAAAAAGGACCGATAGGTCAGCCCAACTCCTAAATTCAATGAAGTGTTGGCATGGTAGGTCAATGGTTGGGCGCCTCCGGGTGGCTTCATTTTGAAAACATCATAGTCCCTGGCAAAAAATATCCTGGTGATGATGGTGCCCTTGAAGGAACGGTAATAAGTAGTATCATAATCCAGTCTCTTTTTGAACTGTGCCCAGGATAAAAAATAAATGACAAGCAATATGATGGTAAAAATAAAATGCTTAAGCATACAGGATTTAAGTTATGAGATGGCCTGAATCGCTTTCTCAACTAAGTTCTAGTTGATTGAATCGCCGCTTCGCTGACGCAAAAATGATCTATTTGACCCGGATCTAATAATCGCATAAAGATAGGATTCAATCAAACAATAGTATTCCAAACCGTTCATAATCATGGAAATTGGTCCGCGTTAGCTGCCAGGACCATTCGGATATCTGATCATCATAATCAATCCGGTAAAAATTGGCGCGCCAACGTGTGCCAACATGTGGGGGAACCTGTTGCAGCGGTTTTAATAGGGCATAAGGAATAAAAAATTCTGCAGTCCAAGAAATGGTCTGATTATTTTTTACTGTGATATGTGTGGCATGGCGGGTTTTTCGGCCTCCTTCAAAGTGCCATGGTCTCCATCCCAGGAAATATCCTTTGAAATTTGGTACGAGTATGGCTAATTCATGGTTCAGGGGTGAGAGTTCGTATTCAAAATATAAAGGTGTGTTCTCGTCCGTCCAGAAAAATGCCTCAACCACGTCCTCGTTGAAAAGATCTGAAAAATCTTCCTGGAGCGTTGCCGTGATCTTATTGTCTTCACACTGATAAAGACAATAGACGCCAGAATCGGAATAGAGCAATTTTATCTTCGTTTCATATTTCACTTTGGACCTTGGACGTTCCGGTAATATCAGCCATTTTTCGGCATTCCAATTTGGACTAGTACCATCCCCCGTAATCTGAAAGTCAGTGGTCTTTTTTACCCTCAGCTGCGTTGTGTCGCCAGTTTGCGCCTGTGTTGCCTGCGCTAGCGCAACCCACAAAGAAAAAACGGCCATGATCATTTTACTTCTCATTTTCATGCGTTTATCCAGTGGTAAATTAGGTTTTTTTGTTGGCAACCAAAATACCTTTGTATATTGTTGGGCCAAATTATCTTCACTATAAATCGAACTCATTTGAAACAGTTCTTCTTTTCAGCACTAATCCTGGTTTCATTCTCTGCGTGCCAAAGTTCCAGTAATTCAAACCGGGCAGCTGCCGATTCCACTTCTGCCGCCAACGCATCTCCGGATTCAGGATGGGTTACCCTTTTTGATGGGAATTCACTCAAGGGTTGGCATTCATATGGCCAGCCAACGGCGGATGTCAACTGGAATGTGGATAGCGGGACTATTCATTTGCAACCAGATCCAAAAAAGACATTTCATCCCAAAACGGACGGAGAAGCAGACCTGGTTACGGATGATGTTTTTGGAAACTTTGACCTGAAGCTGGAATGGAGGATCGGGAAAAAATCAAATAGCGGTATTATATTCTACGTTCAGGACGACACTTCCAAATTCAAAGAAACCTGGACCAGCGGAATGGAAATGCAGGTCTGTGATAAAGACAGTAACGAAGATGCCCATAGTCTTAAACATGAGGCGGGTGATTTGTATGATCTGATTTCTTCCACGGTGATGTCTGCCAAGGGATATGGAGAGTGGAATAAAGTGGAGATCATCAGTAATAAGTCCAAGCTGGATTTGTATCTGAACGGTGTCAATGTTGTTTCTACTACCCTCTGGGATGACAAATGGAAGCAATTGATTTCAGGAAGTAAGTTTAAAGACATGCCTGGCTTTGGGACCTTCACGACCGGCCATGTGGCTTTACAAGGTGGTGAAGGAGGGGAGGTTTGGTACAGGAATATCATGGTTAAGAAATTGTAAGCAGGAAGGCCCATCCTTATTTGGCCTGCTTGACATCCTTAGAATTCAAAACCACTTCAAGCCGGCACCCTTTGCCGGGAGCCGAATCAATATGTACATGACCATTGTATAGTTCTGCGCGGCTAATGATATTGGTTATCCCAATACCCTTTCTACGGACTTTTGGATCAAAACCTTTCCCATTGTCTGATATGTTGAGGTTAACCCGCTGGCCTTCGTTGAGCAATTGAATTTTAAGACTTGTTGCTTTGGAATACTTTATAATATTGTTTAGCTGTTCCTGGACAATTCTATAGATGGCGATTTTGCAGTCTTTGTTTAACTTATTTTCATCCAGTTTTTTTATATCAAATTTTATTTTCATTTTGTTTACTGTCAGTACCAGGTCAACCAGGTCTTTAATGGATTCTACTAAACCGATTTCTTTTATCTGAGGGGTAATCAGCGATTTTGACAATTTCCGGATCTCTTCAATGGCAAGAGAAAGGTTGTCCATGCTTTGAACCAATAAATTCCTTCTGAGGGACTTTGCATTCAGCGCAGTATTAATGAACATTTTCGAGGCCGCCAAAATCTGATTGATATTATCGTGCAATTCCTTACCCAATTCAGACCTTTCCTTTTCTTCGGCCAGCAAGACTGCTTTGGCAATATGTTTCTGTTTCAGCTTTTTCTGCTGTTCCAATATTTTCTCGAGCCTTATTTTTTCTGTGACATCATTGATTTGTACCTGCATCGCCTTTCGCCCCAAATAGTCAATCGGATAGAAGGCAAGTTCTCCAACCATGGTTTCGCCGTTTTTTTTCAGGTAATTCCATAATTTTTTCTGACCATTATGCTTCCTTTTCCGCTGGCTGACGAATTCCAGTAATGCGGTCAGATCATCTTGAGAAACGATATCTTTCAGGGTAAGGCTTGAAAACTCTGCTTTTTCATAGCCATATTTTTGAATCGCTGCGTGATTGACTTCTAATATTTTTAAGTTTTCTATGTCGTAAATCCATACTGGGAACGGGTTTTCATAAAACATCCGGCGGTATTTTTCCTCAGAAATCCGCATTTCTTCGGCCGCCTTTTTCCTGTCGGTGATATCATTGGCAATAACATATATTTGGTTCTCATACATGGCCTTGCTTGCTTCTATATTTTTTACTTCTCCGTTCTTATTGCGGATTTCAACTTCGATCCTTTGCGCATTATTTACCGTCCAGGTGTCGTAAACCCACTTACGATAATTTTCATTCGGGAAGATGAGATGCCTGAAAATATCAACCGTGGGGAACTCGTCTAGGTTGTAACCGCTCAAAGCCTCAAACTTCTTATTGGCGAATACAAGGTCTCTATTTTCATTTTCCACATAGGAGGCAATGGCAACAGGAGCATTCTCGACGATCTTCCGGAATTTATATTCGCTTTCCCTGAGTGCCTTTTCTATTCTTTTTCTTTCAGTAATATCCCGCATGATCCCCAAAATACGCCGGTCAGATAGCATTTTCGTATTTGTCTCCACGTCTACGGCAACGCCGTCTTCCCGTTTTATCCTTCTCTCAGTTAAGACAGTCTTGCCTTGGACGAGGTCGCTGAATTTTAAAGGCATTTTCTCGATGTCTTCCCTGAAAAATAAATCCGGAATGCGCATTTTCAACAGCTCGTCTCTGGAAAAACCAATCAGTTTGCAACCATAGGAGTTGACATCAATGATGCTACCATCTTCTACAGATATGAAAATCCCGTCTGATGCCTGCTCTATCAATAGCCGGAAATCCTGCTCGCTTTTGCGGATTTTCTCTTCTATTATCTTTCTGTCCGTAATATCGCGGGCAATCGCTAGAATCATCCCATCCGGGAGCAATTTTACGTTCGCTTCCACTTCGATGATCCTCCCTTTTCTGTCGATCATCCTTCTTTCCCTCAATATGGACTGACCAGCAATAAGCAGGTCAAACCGGATTGGGTCATTCTCCAATTGATGCGGGTCCATTAGTTTGGAAATATTTGAACCCAACAATTCTTCCTTGATGTAGCCGAATAATTTGCATAAACTGGAATTCACTTCAAGGAAATCCCCCTTTTGATTGGTGATCATAATTGGGTCTGATGCCTGGTCGAGGAGCGTAAGATACCGCAAATGAAATATTCGAAATTCATCCTCTATAACAGCACGTTCCTCTTTCTTGGAGATGTCAATCGACATGGATCACTTTTTTCGGAATATGGAAAAACAAGCGAATCGGTGTATTCATTCTGTCTATAAGTTACTAAAAAAAATCAATACCTGGGATTTCAGGCAATCAAGGCGGATTTTACCTGTCCCTTAAGTTCAGAAGGACTGGACCAGGCCTTCTGAAGAAGAATTTAAGGCGAAAAATAGTGATATGAACTTTGCGGTAAAAACCAAAAGAGCGGGCTACTCGTGTAAAACTAAAACTGCTTTTATCGAACGGTTCATCACCTGGTTTACAGTACTTCTGTTAAATATCCTGTAAAGGAGGTTGTGGTGATGTTTAACTACGCAGAGGATATCCGTTTGATTGCTAACTATGAAATTCATAATTCCATCAATGGGGTTGTCTTCGCTGATATATTTGAATTCGAGTTCGACGTGGGGTATTAATTTTTTGAGATTGGCTTCCCCCGTCTCATTGATCTTCCAGTTCGGTCCTTCAATGATATTCAACACATTTAGTTTTTCAGACTTGAGTGCCAGAATAAGCTCGTTTAGCGCTTCCACATCATCGCCAGATAGATTGGATGAAAAATCGGTTGAAAGGGTAATAGTTGGATTCGTGGAGAATTTACTTTCCAAAGGAATGATCAACGTAGGAATTTTGGTTTTTGATACCATCATGTTTGCATTGCTGCCAAATATGCCGCTGATTCCTGTTGATCCCATGGTTCCCATAATAAGAATACCCACGGAATTTGATTCTATGTATTTTGTGATGACATTGCCCAAAGAACCTACCTCGCATGCCGTAGTCACGGTTACATCCTTAAATTGATCCTTTGAAGTAAAGGTATTTACCCAGGTAAGGAGTGCCTGTCTTTTATTATTGTAATATTCCTCTATATAAATCGCATTATAGGTATTATTGAATACCCCTTCCATAGTGCCGATGGCATGAATAGCGCAGAGTTCTAAATGTAATACTTTGGCCAATTCCATGGAATATTCCATCGCATTACTGGCACAAGTCGAAAAATCTGTCGCAACCAATATTTTTTTCATTTTTATTTGCTTAGGATGATACTGCTTTTATTAGATTCTATTAAAATCGGATTTGTAAAACTATTTGTTCTGAAAAAACTAAACAAATAAATGGAAAATGACAAAAAATAACAGCGCCAATATCACTGAGGCAGGCAGCGTCATGAGCCAGGCCAGTGCAATATTTCTTAAGGTATTGCTGTTTAGATTTTGAGTACCCTTTGAGGCTACCATGGCCCCCGCAATTCCACTGGACAATACATGTGTGGTACTTACTGGCAATCCATAACCGCTGCTCAGGCCAATGGTAGCGGCAGCAACCAACTCGGCCGTTGCGCCTTGTGCATAGTTCAAGTGTTCCTTCCCAATTTTTTCACCAATGGTCATCACAATCCGTTTCCATCCGATCATCGTGCCAAGTCCAAGAGAAATAGAAATGGTAGCAATAACCCAGATGGGCGCATAATCAGTGAGTTTCAAAAGGTCCTTAGAGGAGGACACCATAATTGCATTGTCTTCCGGCGTCATATGCACATTTTTATTTTTCGACAGACTGGTCAGCGCTTTGGCGAGCGCCTGAATCTCGCTTCTGAATTGATATATGCTTGTTACGCTACCGGTGCTTTTGGCACCCAAATCATTTTTAGTCTTGCTCACCAGGTTATTCACCTGTATAATATCCTGCTCAGGCTGGGTATTGGAAGTCAGCGTTCTATTCATAAGCTGTTGGAGATTCGTGAGGGAGTATAATATTTTTTCATCGGAAACAGAGCGATCAAGCGCAAACTTGGCCGGTACGAAGGCGATTAATATCAGCATCAGTAATCCAACACCTTTCTGACCATCATTGCTTCCATGAAAAAAACTGACCAGGGTACAGGTGGTAATCAATAAAAGGCGGATCGGTATAGGGGGCCGATCCTCTCCCTTTGGAATATGAAATAACCCTTCCGCTTTTATAACATTCTTTAAAAAATACATCAGCAACGCTGCGGCACCAAAGCCAAAAAGCGGAGACAAGATCAGAGATAGACCAATTTCTTTTCCTTTGTCCCAGTTAACTCCACTACCTCCATAATAAAAAGTGAATCCCAGACTGGCTCCGATGAGGGCGCCAAATAAAGTATGCGAGCTGGAACAAGGAATGCCCAGGTACCAGGTACCAAGATTCCAAATTATTGAAGCAAACAGGACTGCTAAAACAAAGCATGCGCCAACCTTTACAGAAAGTGCCATCAGGTCGTTCAGAGGAACCAACTTCAATATGCCCATGGCTACGGCAACCCCGCCGGTAAAAACGCCTAAAAAATTCCAGGCTCCGGACCAGGGAACTGCGAGCTGTGGCTTAAGAGCCTTTGTGTAAATAACGGTTGCCACTGCATTTGCAGTATCGTGAAAACCATTTACAAATTCAAAACCAACGACCGCCACCAGGCAGATCATAAAAACTAAAAAAACAGAAGTTGGCAGATCTACTGCTCCTATAAAAGGCAGTGTAATCAGGCTAAGCGTTAGGGGCATAAATTGGGGGTAATTTAGAAAGTGATTGTCACGATAGGCAAATCACCCTATAAGAAAATTAGCCGCGAAATATCGGAGGTTATCAAAAAGTTATCAAATTGTTACGCTACTATAAACCATACACTCCTAATTATTTCTGCATTCTTTTAATCAGTTCCAATAAGAAACCGTCCAAAGCCTCTGGCTTCAGGACGGTTTTGGCTAAAAGTCATTAAGGCAAACAACTACTTGTCACCGTGGTGCTCTGAATGATGCTTGGCTGCATGCTTTGCATGCTCTTCCGCATGTAAATGGTGTGCATGCGCCACATGGGCATGGTGGGCTGCCTCATGATGATCGCCTGCTTCATAGTGGCTTGCGGCTTCCTGATGATGTTTAGCCGCCTTCTCGTGATGCATCGCTGCGTGTCTGTGATGATCTACATGTTCTTTTGACATAAAAAAAAATTTAGACCGGAAGCTAAGCGTTTAACCCGTGGTGATATCAGATTTAATATTATTTAGCCGTTAAGAAAATGTTTCCCATAAATGACCGAATTTTAGGCGGATATGGTAATGCATTCCCCTGGACTGGCTCTGCAAAATCCGGATCTCTCCTAAATTTTATAAAGCATGGAAAAAAAGAATTTTCTTTTTGTTTCTTACGATGCATTGATCAGTGATATTGCATGGGAAGTATATAAAGAAGGTAATGGTGTAAAGTATTGGATCCGTGATGAGAAAAGTAAAGATGTAGGAGATGGATTCGTTCCTAAAACAGATAACTGGGAAAAGGAAGTCGATTGGGCAGATATCATCATTTTTGATGATGTACTGGGCATGGGAACCTGGGCCATGGATTTGCGGAAAAAAGGAAAATTAGCGATTGGAGGCACGCCATATACGGATCTTCTGGAAGACGACCGGTCATTTGGCCAGGAGGAATTAAAAAAGCATGGTGTGCCCATTCTGCCATTCCAGGACTTTATCTCCTTTGATGAAGGTGTTGAATTTGTACAAGCCAACCCGGCGCGGTATGTCATCAAACCGAGCGGAGAAGCCCAGAACTACAAACGGCTGTTATTCGTAGGCGAGGAAGAGGACGGTAAAGATGTGATCCAGATGCTGGAAGCCTATAAGAAGATCTGGTCTGAGAAAGTAAAGGTATTCCAGCTTCAAAAAAGGGTGACCGGTGTGGAGGTTGCGGTGGGTGCTTTTTTTAACGGTACACAATTTATGACCCCCATCAATGTCAATTTCGAACATAAAAAATTATTCCCCGGAAATATCGGACCGGCCACAGGGGAAATGGGAACCACCATGTACTGGAGTGAACCCAACAAATTATTTTCTGCCACATTGGGGAAAATGGAAGCAAGGCTCAATGAAGAAGGGTATGTGGGCTACATCGATGTTAATTGCATTGTGAATGCCCAGGGCATCTACCCTCTTGAATTTACGTCAAGGTTCGGATATCCTACTATCAGCATTCAACAGGAAGGCATCAATATGCCAATGGGTGAGTTCTTATATGAAATGGCGGAAGGCACACTTAAAGAATTCAAGACCAAGAGAGGATTTCAGCTAGGTGTGCGTATTGTGATGCCTCCTTTCCCATTCAATGACGATGAAACCTACAATACCTATACACAGGATGCAGTAATAGGATTTAAAAAGGCGAATTTGGAAGGGATTCATATTGAAGATGTGAAATTGTCCAAAGAGGAATGGCTGGTAGCTGGAAATTCAGGTGTGGCATTGATCGTAGTCGGGATGGGCCAGACCATGAAGCAGGCAAAAGCACAAGCTTATAGCCGCGTAGCCAATATCATGATCCCCGGTATGTATTATCGCGACGATATTGGAGAAAGATGGGCCGAAGACAGTGACCGCCTGCACGCCTGGGGCTACCTGCGAAGTATATAAATCTTTTTTTCATTATCCAATTACGTTGCCGTTTACCCCTCATCTTGGCAACAATTTTGCAGAACTTTGTACATTGACCCACACATAATGAGGCCTATCAAATGAAGAATGTATGCTCCATATTTTTTTTCTGGTTGTTTTGGAATTCCTCTTTATATTCTCAGAGAATCATTGAATTCAAATATGAACCTGATGCGCAAGGCAATTATCAGTTCAATTGTATCAACCACGCGTTTTGTAATTATATACTTGAAGTGAATTTTACCAGCACTGAAAATGCAAAGCCCAATCCTTTGTTGCCTTATAGGGCCGAGGTTAAACCAGGCATAACCAAATTATTCAAGCTCGTCAAACAAAATCCGGATAATCCATTAAAATTCAAATATGCCATCAAATACAATAAGGGATGCATAAATCCCCAGGTTAATCCTGATTTCACCTATGTATTACCAGTATCTCCTGGCAAAGAGGTCCAGGCCTATGAACTCTTAAACAGAGAAAAACCAAACCCTGGAGACCCAGAGCCAAAAAATTGGTATGTGATACGACTGCGCATGAAACCCGGTGATACCTTATTTGCAGCAAGAAGAGGAATGGTCACCGAAGTGGAGGATCAGAGTAACCTCAATGATTCAGGGGTGGCCAGCCTTGGAAATGAAAATTATTTGGAAATTGTTCAGGGGGATTGCTCTTTTGCACGCTACGGGATCCTCAAAAAAAATGGCTCTTTTGTAAAGCCGGGCCAATTTGTGGAAGCTGGAACACCCATCGCCTTGATTGGCGGTGACCGCTTTGGCCGCGGTTCAGATGCGAAATTCAGCGTATACTATAATGTGGAAAAGGAGGATTCGGCCGTACCGGCAAACAAAAGATTATACTGGGCTTACGTAAGTCTGAAATTCTGGACAAAGAAAAACGGAAAAGGAATGTTGAAACATGGCGCTAGTTACAAGAGTGAATTTCCTGAAGTCATTATCACCCAGGAAATGAGTAAAACGGAAATAAAAAATTGGAAGGCAAAACTAAGAACCGCTAAAGCAGGCTGAATAAAGCCATGCACCCCCTCTATAATGCGGATGGAATCGGGCTGACAAACTCCTGATGACTGGCAATATTGATGTCAAAGAATGCCGCTGTTTCGAATAGATTTTTGATCGCGTCAATGGATAGTTTCTTACAGTTTTTTATTGTTTCCTTTAAGAAAAGGCCCGTGACCATATTGATCCTGGATGCGCTGAAGCATTTCTTACAATTATTGATCGATTCCTCCAGGTAAAAAATAGAATTTTCCTTCACCCAGTTTTTATATTCCCTGCTATTGGATTCAATAGACTTTATCAAGCCGATCAATTCACTCAGCTTTTTAGGCATATTAACCTCAATTTCACGGGTATCCTTTTCACTGTACTGGATGGCCTGAATTTCCCGGTTCTTGCTTTCGATTTTCTCTTTTAAGGTCATGCGTAAAGATACGCTTTAATTCCCAGGTTACCGCATAAACTTCGGCCAGAAGCGGTTTTCAAAGGAATTGGCTGAGCAAAAGAGTAATTTCGACCAATGGATTTACAGAAGTATGAAACGACAGTAGGGTCCTGCGATAGAATGAATTTTACATTTACGAGCATCGGCCCCAAAGGCAGGATTGAAAAAGTCGTTCAATTTGGTCAAACGGGAAATCCTGACATTTTCAATCTGGTTTTAGGCAACCTTTTGGAACATGGAAAGATCGATGACAGGACTACCAGCGATAATAAGGACAGCCGGGCCATTTTGGCTACGGTTGAAGCGAGCATCTATGAATTTACCCAATATTATCCTGACAGATCCGTGTTCTATAAAGGCAGTACGATGGAGCGAACCAGGTACTACAGGATGGCCCTCACCAAACATTTTGAGGAATTGAATAAAGATTTTGAAATATTTGGTGTACTAGCTCAGGGAATCGGTTTTTTCTCTGAACATTTCGTGGCGGGTAAGGAATACTTCGGTTTTCTGCTCAAAAGAAAAAAATGCTAACTGCTAAGATTTTCTAAATCATCTATGAGTTCGAGTTTACCATCGCTGAATTGAATTGTCTTGATAGAATGAGGATTGGTGATCTTGATCAGGTAAACCAAGTGGTCAGATTCTGTAATTTCAGTGATAACCCCTATCGAATAGCCGGAGTACTGGTTTTTGATCCGGGCAGTCAATACCTCATCCAGGTTCTTCTCTTCATAATAACGGACGGAATATTGAAAGCCCCCATTCAGTTTATAATACACCTCATGTAGAATTACATCAGTTTTGAATTTCACAATATATCCCGTATTTGTTTTAAGCCAATATTCATCTGTTGCAGCCGGAAAATTTCTCATGAAATGCCTGAAGGCGTGAATATTGATATCGTTTAAGGCAACATTGCTTTTGAACGGTTTTCCCTCTTCATTTGAGGTACCGGAAGCGGAAAGATCTGTAGAAAATGAGGCTTGTGCATGTTGTTTTGGGAATTGTTGAAATGCCATCGATGGAGTGGCGGTTGCTGCCAAAATAGGCAGAAAATAGCATAATGGATTGTGTTTCATACAGAACAGGTTTGCTATTAAATCATAATTAATTGATTTACAATTATTTATGATAATAATAAAGTTAACAATTTGGTAATCAAAAGTTAACATTAATTTAATATGGCACCAAAAAAATTCTTGGATAGTTACTTAATCAGCTTTCGAAAAGCTGCTGATTGAGAAATGCATTGCGGAATTTGCCTTTGGGATCATAATGCATGGCCAGTTTTTGAAATGCGGCCAAATGAACATACCTGCTTCGTATTTTTGAAACTTCAAGGGTAAACAATTTCCCCCAATGAGGCCTGGGAAGGAAAGGCTCCAGTTCCTTTTCAACAAGAGGAATCAGCTTGCGGACTTCAGGCCAGTTTGGTTTCCAGGTGAAATGAATGGTCATGCTGGGTTGCTCAAAACAGGGGCTCATCCAAAGATTGTCTGCCGCAATGGTCCGGATTTCCGAAATCTGTAATTGAGGGCCTAATAGTTTAGCAAGCCGGAATACAGCCAAAATAGCCTCCTGCCCATGGTGATAAGGAACAAAATATTCGGTTTGCAATTCCTTACCGCTGCTTGGTGTAAATCCCATTCGGAAATGTGGCAGACGATCATACCAAGGGCCGGGAACACCCATTTGGGCCGTACAATTCTCGGCAGAAAGCTGCTCAATCGGATGAAGATTCCTGGTTGCTGCCTTTGCTCCAAAAAATTCTGTCCCTAAAATAAAAGCTGACTCTTTTATTACACGGGTTTTTATCCATAACTCGCTAAAACTTTCAGTTTGCCAGTCGGTAAAAAGACTAACGCTGTAACCACTGGATAAGATCTCATCAAAGTGATTTTGCAATTGATGAAGTGGCAGGTTTTCATACACATCCTGACGGACCATATAGGTTGGCTGAATTTCCAAAGTAAGTTGAGTGATCACGCCGAGTGCCCCTAGATTGACCACGGCTCCCAAAAATTCTTCGCCGTCCTTTTCTCTGGTCAGACTGACCAGGTCTCCCTCTGCAGTGATCATTTCAATGGCTGCCACAGCCGTGGAAAGATTTCCATTGGTTACGCCCGATCCATGGGTGCCTGTAATACAGGCGCCCACAACAGAAATATGCGGAAGAGAGGCAAGATTGTGGAGCGCGAAGCCTTTATCATGTAAAAATGGGCCTAATTGTCCATATGTCACTCCGGCCTGGATGGTCACTCTGCGTTTATTCGGATCAAGTTCAATAACCTGATTCAAGCTTTTAAGAGAAATCAGGTTTTGATTGCTGTCGGCAATCCGATTGAAACAATGCCTGGTGCCCAGCACTTTCAGATTGCTATGTTGCTTAATGAATGCAGTGACCTGCTCTACAGATCCTGGAATATATAATTGATCTGTGCCGTATTGAATATTACCTGCCCAATTCATTAATTTTTCTCTTTGTTGCCAACTCAATAAAGGTGAAAATACAGCACCGCCGATTAATGCCGATGAATATTTCAGAAAGGTTCTTTTTTCCATAATATAAGATGGATTGATTCTCTGACTAAAGATTATGACATAGGCTGGGCAACCAGGTTATTTCCAACCATCCTATTAAAACAGGGTTACCATGGTCTGCGATTCAAATGCTTCTATCTGACAGAAGGCAGTTCCATATTGTGCATATCGATGATCAGCCATTTATCACCAGTCGGCGACATCAACAGGTTCATTAAACCTTTTCTAAATTGAATCTCTTTGCCATCAGCTCCGACCGCCCCGGTCATTTCCCAGAAAGCGTCCACGGCTGCAAGGTCAGGCCTGATCATGCGTACCTTCTTACCCGTGATTTTCAGATTACTGTCTTTAAAAAGCGACTGAAAAGGTTTGGTATGAAACTGCTCAATTCCTGCTCTTCCATGAGCACTCATACCCCGCACATTCATAAAATCTGCATCCTCAGCAAAAATCATGGATAAACCGCGAGGATCATGGACATTCCAGGATTTTTCAAAATCATTTAGGCTATTCTGGATTCCATCCTCAGCGGATGTCTGGCCAAATCCAACTTTTACAAATAATAAACAAATGGAAAAGATCAAATATTTCATAAACTTAGGTTTAATCATTGAGGTTAAATCTGAATGGTTTGCCTCTGATTAAAGGTAAAGTGTTTACATTTCAGAATGAAATTAACCTGGATCATCCTGCTACTTTGTTTTATACAGACAAATGCGCAAATAGACCCAAAGACCATTACGATTGCCAGGGACAGCTTTGGTGTACCGCACATTTTTGCCCATACCGACGCCGAAGTCGCTTATGGACTAGCCTGGGCTCACGCAGAAGATGATTTTCAAACACTGCAATTGGTCGTCTTGTCTGGAAAAGCCAAATTGGGCCTGGCGCTAGGGAAACAAGGGGCACAAGCTGATTATATAATTAACTTGTTGCGCTGCAGGAAATTGGTAGACGAACAATGGAATACGCTGAGTATCGATTTTCAAGCACTCATAAAAGGATACACAGAAGGCCTTAATGCTTACGCAGAGGCGCATCCCCATGAGATAAGATATCCGAAGGCATTCCCTTTCAATGAGAAGGAATATTTGACGGCTGTGGTTTTTTCGATCAGCATATTCTGTGGAGTAGATACCACGCTGGAAAATCTCTTGGGTGGCCACCCGGCTACCATTCCCGGGTTTTCCACCCAGGGTTCCAATGCAATAGTTTTTCATCCATCGCGCACAACTTCCGGTGAAGCTTTCTTGGTCATTAACGCCCATCAGCCGCAGGAGGGACCATCCGCATTTTATGAAGCGCACCTGCAAAGTGAAGAAGGGTGGAATATGTTGGGCGGCCTTTTACCAGGAGGTTGTTTGATTTTTCATGGCACCAATGAAAATCTTGGATGGGCGCATACGGTCAATTCACAAGACAAGCTTGATGTGTTTCAATTAAAGATGAATCCGTCAAACGGGAGTCAATATCAGTTCGACGGTCAATGGACCGATCTCGAAATCAGCAAAGCTGCACTTCATGTAAAGGGTATTCCATTCACCATACATAAGAAAGTGTATTGGAGTAAATACGGGGCGACTATAAAAACAAAACAAGGGGTGTTTTCAATCCGTTTGGCGGCCAATATGGATTGTAAGGCACTCGAAGAATGGTACCGCATGAACAAAGCAAAAAACTTTACTCAGTTTTATGAGGCGCTCCGGATGACCAGCCTGCCTATGTTCAATATTCTGTATGCAGACCGCTATGATACGATATTCTATATCTGCAATGGTAAAATTCCAAGAAGGAATCCTGATCCGCAATATCATTGGCGAAGCACCGTCCCGGGAAACACATCTGCCACCCTTTGGACCACATTTAAATCCATAAATGAACTACCTCAATATATTAACCCACCTTCAGGCTATTTATTTAACACGAATCATTCTCCTTTCTTAGCTACTGATTCTCTGTACAATTTAAACCCATCAACATTCGATACGAATGATGGATATGAATTATCCCAAAATAACCGCAGCCAGCGGATCAATGAGCTTTTAAAGGGATTGGGGAAGATGGATTATCCTGGATTTAAAAGATTGAAATTTGATTTGCAATTGCCTCAGTCCCTGCAATATCCTTATGGCATCGACAGTATGCTTGAGCTTGATGCCAATCATTATCCAGCGCTGAAAGATATCATTGTAACACTTCAGCAATGGGATCGCAAAGCACTTGTAAACAGTGCCGGTGCAGCAGTTTTTTTACTGCTGTATGAATATGTTGCCGGTAAGCTCAATGGCGTATCTCCACGGCAGCTTACAAAAGCCGAAGGAATTGCAGCTTTTCAATATGTGTTTGATTATATGATGAAAAATTTTGGGAAGATCGACCTGACATTAGGTGATTTGCAAAAATTAGTCAGAGGCGGTGATGAACGACCAGCCTGGGGCCTGCCGGATGTGCTTTCTGCCTCGTATACCGACCCCTATAAGAAAGGGCTCCGCAAAGTGGTATATGGTGACGCCTACATCTGTTTTGTCCGGTATCCAAAAGTTGGTTTGCCCATTATTGAATCAGTGAATACTTTTGGCGCCTCTGCACATCCTGGCTCATCCCATTATAAAGACCAAATGACATTATTCCAGGCCCAGCAAACCAAACCGATGACCTTGGACAAGCAAGAAGTTCTTGACCGCGCGGAGCGGATTTACCATCCAGGCCAATAACATTTTGAAATTTATTTTTTTATGTGCAAATTATTTTCTCCGATTACAATAAAAAAAATTCAATTCCGCAATAGGATTGTGGTTTCCCCGATGTGTGAATATTCTTCCTTGCAGGACGGGTATGCTAATGATTGGCACCTGGTTCATTTAGGAAGTCGGGCTGTAGGTGGAGCGGCCTTGATAATGCAGGAAGCCACAGCAGTATCTGCGCAAGGAAGGATCAGTCCAAATGATCTTGGTATTTATCTAGATGGACATATTGAAAAACTTCAGCAAATAACCCAATTCATCCATCTTCAAGGAGCCATAGCGGGGATTCAACTGGCTCACGCAGGCCGTAAAGGAAGCCATGCAGTACCTTGGCAAGGCGGGAAACAAATTCCTGTTGACCAGGATGGATGGCAATGCGTTTCCCCAAGCGCAATTCCTTTTCCTGGAGATTTGGAATCTCCTCAAGCACTGGATAACTCTGGAATCCAGAAATTGCGTTCTGATTTCCAAAGCGCTGCCTCCAGGGCCGTGAAGGCCGGCTATAAGGTACTGGAAATCCATGCGGCGCATGGCTATCTCCTGCACGAATTTTTGTCTCCCTTAAGCAATACCAGAGAGGATGAATATGGCGGTTCGTTTGAAAATCGAACCAGGCTTTTGCTCGAGGTGGTGCAATCGATTCAAAAATCCTGGCCAGCAGAACTGCCGCTTTTTGTAAGAATATCGGCCACAGACTGGGTAGAGTCCGGGTGGGATCCGGACCAGTCGGTCAGGTTATCAAAAATTCTAAAACGAGCCGGTGTGGATCTTATCGATTGCTCAAGCGGAGGAACGATTCCGCAAGCAAGAATTCCTTTAGGCCCAGGTTACCAGGTTCCATTCGCTGAAAGAATCCGGAAGGAGACCGGAATACTGACCGCTGCAGTTGGCTTGATTACTTCGGCCGAGCAAGCTGAAAAGATCCTGGCTGAGGATCAGGCGGATATGATCTTCCTGGCAAGGGAGTTTTTGCGCGATCCATATTTTCCATTACATGCTGCCACGCAGTTGGGAGAAGATATCAATTGGCCACAGCAATATGAAAGGGCAAAACTTAAAAAGGTATAACCGTTTTTTTTCGGTAATTATTGACTATCCGGATGGATCGAATTTTCGCAAACATGCATTTTTTTGCGGCCGATTATTTAAAAGAATGGTTTAATCGTATGTGATGATTTTTAAATACCCATCCCTAGGAGACATGAATACCTGAAATCAAATAATTGGCATTTCAATTAAGTAAATAGCTATTGGCAATTGCCAATAAAAAATTATTTTTAGTCCTGATGAACAGAAGGCATTTCATAAGGATCTCTGGTGCTTCCATGGCCACCCTGATGTTCCGGAATGTACAAGGCCATCCCGTCCCACTCATCAATATGCCTGATGAAGTGTGGGTTCAATCAGGCGATCAATGGTTTTCAATGACAGTTTCAGGTTCATCCGGTTGGACCTATCAGGATGTTTTCGTGGAGTTGATTCATAGCCAGGATAGCCTGCCCGTTCAAATTCAATCTCCAACTCTTCCTGTAGAGGCGGTTAAGCTGATCTGGAAATATGCTTCATCCAGATCAGTTTTGTGCCTGGGCGATCATTGGGAGAGAACTTACGGCGATCTATCCTGGCGTACGCTATCTCTTCAAAAAAAAGCTCCCTGGTATCTATTAGTTTATGATGGAGTGCAAACCCATTGTTTTGGAGTCGCAACAGGCTGCCAAACTATTTGTTATTGGCAAATCGATGCAGAGCACCTGCAGCTCACGCTGGACACCCGCTCTGGCGGGGAGGGCGTCCAATTGGGTGCGGGCCGTCTAGAGGCCGCATCCATCATGACTTCCACATCCGGTTCGGGTGAAATACCTTTTGAGACAGGCCGCCGGTTTTGCAAACTTCTTTGTGCAAAGCCTGTTTTGCCGGCAATGCCTGTCTATGGAATCAATGACTGGTATTTTGCCTACGGCAATAATTCAAGAGACCTGATATTAAAGCATACCCATTTCCTGGTTGATCTGGCCACGGATACCAATAACCGCCCATTTTCAGTTATTGATGCAGGCTGGGCAATCAAATCTCCTTCAGCAGAATCAGATTGCTGTTGGGGGGATGATTTCTCAAAATCAAATGACAAGTTTGGAGATATGTCCCAGCTTGCCCATCAAATTAGGGGTATCGGCATGCGTCCTGGTTTGTGGGTGCGGCCATTAAGCGCAAGCCACACCGATAAATCAAATTTGTTATTGCCTTCGATCAAAGGGCGGGAAGATCCGAAGGCGCCCATCCTGGATCCTACCATTCCTGAAAACCTGGAAAGAATAAAGCATTTGATCAGGATTTACCGGCAGTGGGGATATGAATTGGTAAAACACGATTATACCAGTTTTGACATTTTTGGACGTTGGGGGTTTGAAATGACAGATAGCCTTACGCCCGGTCATTGGCATTTTAACGATAGGACAAGGACGAATGCCCAGGTCATCCTGCAACTCTACGGCGCCATCCGAGATGCCGCCGAAGATGTTTACCTCATTGGCTGTAATACAATGAGCCACCTATCGGCTGGCCTGTTTGAACTCAACCGGACCGGAGACGATACTAGTGGGCAAGATTGGCAAAGAACCCGGAAAATGGGTGTAAATACCCTTGGCTTCAGGATTATTCAACACAGGGCTTTTTATTCTTCAGATGGGGATTGTGTAGGGATCACCGACAAAATTCCATGGGAAAAAAACAAACAATGGATGCAGCTTCTGGCAGAAAGCAGTGCACCGCTATTCATCTCTGCACAGCAATCTGCCGTGGGAAAAGAGCAAAAAGAATGGATTAAGAAAAGCTTTACAGTGGCAGCAAGGGCAGAACCCATTGGTCAGCCCCTGGACTGGCTAACCAATCCCTTTCCTGCTTTATGGAAATTGAATGGCAGGAATATATCCTTCCATTGGGATTGATCCGATAACCAATTTACAATTTACCTTTTTTGAAATCTAATTGTCTGAAGTATAAGAAGCGGTTTCCCTGAAAACTGGTTCTTCCTTTGCCTTGCGGACCAGCCGCATCGACCTGGTCTTAAAAATTGACATAAACGGAGACAGCAGATAGGACTTGAAGAGAAATCCCCAAATGTAACCTTCCTGCAATTTCGGATCAATCAGATGTGCGATTTGCTTATGAGCTTCGGGAATCTTGCTCCAATGGGTGCTTGCCCGATGATGATGCGCCGTGTGGTAGCCGTTATTAAACAACATAAAATTGGTGTACCAGCTCACAAAATTACGGGAATGATTATATTTTGATTCTTCATCAGCATGTACATGTTGTATATAATTAAATACCATCACACTGAATAGCGCCACTTGCTGGGGGATGATCACATAGAGTAGGGACTTCCGCCAGTCAATAAATAAGGTGATTGCGATATAGAGGCCCAGGGCGACGTACTGAAATATGGCTATATAAAATCTTTTCCGCTTATTAACCCATAAGTATCTTAAATAATTAAAGATCGGGCTTTGTTGAAAATAACTGCTGATCGATGGGTAGCTCAACAATGTCAACAGGTTATTTGATTCACTGATGCGATAGGTGATGGTATAATCACCGTCCCTGTTATTGAATTTATGATGATTCTTATTGTGGGTAGGGGTCCAGGCAAATATGGGAAAGCCGTAAAAAAGGGTAATCCAATAATCCGTAATATGATTTAAAAAGGGAGACTTCCAGATGGGAACATGATTATGATTATGTGCAATCACGGAAACACTAACGGCAAAATACAGGGCTACTAGGTACAGAAGCCAATGAAAACCAATTTTCCATTGAATAAAAACGAGTACAGGACTCAATAGGAGATAAACCAGGGTTTTTATGTCTGCCCTATACTTCAGCATGTATGAAAATATTTTTTAGAAAAGACGGCCGAATTTCTTCCTAAAGTTGAATAATCAGGCCTTGAAATCTGTTATATAATTATTGAAATGTTTTATACAATTCACACTTTCTCCAACACTTGTTATTTTGTCTTCCTTTGAGCCAGAAAGATTATAACCTTCTGGGATTCAAAATTATACAAAAAGACGGCTTACAGAATTTTTTTTAAAGAAAAATAATACAAAATTTTAAGCGCTTTTGCGTGCGCAGTTTTCCTCCCCCCTTAGATGGAGTTTGAAGACAGCTTTTCAGATGGGTCTGTTCTGCATATCAATATATTAGATTTTTGAAGACCGGGTCGAATGCTGAAAACACAATTTTTCGTTAACTACCGAGAACACTTGGCCAATCGATAAAAAAAACTTTAGTCATAATTCCCAACCGTAACCAGGGGACGATTTTTTCATTCAGATCCCTTAGCAGCAAAGCCGGTTTATATGATTAATCCAGCAAAACCAATTGGGAGTATAGCCTGGTCAACATTTCCGGTATATCGGAACTTAAACCAGAATGAACTTTCGAGGTCTGCAGTACCGTACTGCGTGTTGCCGTCAACCATCGGAAACGTTCAGCCAAAGGTAGTTTTCCAATAGGCCCGGCTTCAGGGCTGCCTTTGCATATACGTTCAAAAGAGCGCAGGTATTCTTCGATTTCCGCAATATCACAATTGTTGCAAAATGCTTTTAGCCTTCTTTCATTCAAGTTAATTTCCGTTTCTAAATATTTTTTTTCCGCGCAATAGACTACAACCCCCACATTGAGAAATTCTTCCCTTTCCACCTTCGGAACTACGCGGATGACTGCGTACTCAAATAAGTGCTTGCCTTTCATTTTGTGCTTCTTTTATAAATAACCCGGAATGTTTAATCCTTCTCAAAAGAAAATGGCGATAGGCTTCCCGGTGCTCCTTTACGGATGGAAAGAAGGATTCTCCCGCCAGCCATTCGTCAGGGATTAAGGCAAGGATGGAATCGATCCTTTCACCTGTAAGGACGGAATGGAAAATATTGTCTACTGCCTCGAGCTGCGATGCCTGGGGTAACAGCACATGATCTTTTATATAGCCGAATGGCAGATCGACTTCTCTATTCCATTTCTCCCAGGAATGATGGAAGTAAAATGCCGCGCCATGATCAATAAGCCAAAGTTCCCGGTGCCAGCAAAGCATATTGGTATTCCTGACTGTTCGATCGACATTCATAATCAGCGAATCCAACCAAACAATCTGCGACGCCAGTTGCGCGTCTACCCGGGTTACCGTGGGATCAAAGCTGATGGAACCTGAGAGATAATGAAGCCCCAGGTTCATTCCTTCACTGGCTTTTAACAGATCCTGAATTTCCTCATCGGGTTCTGTCCGGCCAAAAGCCGGATCCAGTCGCGCGATCACGATTTCCGGAACCAGGAGACCCAATGCCCGGGCAATTTCGCCTCCAATCAATTCTGCGATCAGGGATCTAACCCCTTGTCCTGCTCCCCGAAACTTTAGCACATATAAAAACCCGTCGTCTGCTTCTGAAATTGCAGGCAGGGAGCCTCCTTCACGCAATGGGGTAATATACCGCGTTACATTGACTGTCCTGACTGGAGATATATAATTTCCCATAGATGTAAAACTTATTGGACCGAGGCTAGCGCCACCAGCTTCTACAAAAAACATTTTTTGCCCAACTCCCCGAATTTAATCCAGTGAATTGAAAGTAGGTGATTTTCTTAATATGGTCTATGCGGAACGTCTCATGACCAATATACCGGAGATGATGCAAACCATCCCGACATAATGCCAGACAAGCAGCGATTCACCATCCAAAACTCCCCAAAATATGGCAACAAGCGGAAGTGCGTAAATGATCGAACTGGAGAAGACAGGAGTGGATCTCCTGATAATATAGTTAAAAAGAACCTGTGCGACAGCCGTTCCACATACACCCAGTATTACCGAGGCAATGACCGGTCCTCTGTTTTCAAGGGTGAGAGGCATTATCGGAATACCCCCCGAACCCCACAAATAGATCAATGAAAACAGGCCGGCAAAGGCAACAGAGACAGTTGAAAGATGCAATGGATTTACATGGGAAAGATGGGTTTTAACAATATTGATATTCAGGCCATAGCAAAAGGAGGCAATGATAACAAAAATTGTAAAGCGGTTAAATGACAATTCACCATTTGAACTGATCAGTGTCAAAAATAAGATCCCGGTAAAGCCGATCACCAGACCCGCTATTTGCATCCGGTGAACCGCATGTTTGAAATAGAAAACTCCCAGGATAAATGTAAAAAATGGAGTCAACGCATTCAAAATCCCCGCAAGGGCACTACTGATTTGGCTTTCTGCAAAACAAAAAAGATAAGCAGGTATGAACATGACTAGCAGTGCGGATAAGAAAACATAGCCCAAACTCCTAAAAGGGATCTTTCGAATGTGAATAGACGCAAAACCGCCTAAAACGATCATGGCCGATACCAGCCGGATAGTGGCAACCTGTGGTGGGGAATAATATTTCAAACCTTGTTTCATCAGGATAAAGGAACTACCCCAGGTCAGGACCAACACCGAATAAAAAAGCCATACCAAAACGCCTTTTGATTTTACCATGAATCAAGTCATTTTTCAACTCCAGAAATATTTCTTGGAATTTGCTTCTTGCTTCTATATAACCGGCAAGAATAATTAACTTTAGTAATCAACAGTTCATTCAATAATGAAATATGGAAATCGAAAATCAATTTTCTGCCATTGCGGGTCTTCTTGCCGAGCCTACCAGGGCAACCATGTTATGGAATCTTTCTGATGGCCGTGCATATACCGCCGGGGAATTGGCCGTGGTATCCAGAATTTCTCCGCAATCCGCAAGCAATCATTTAAACAAATTGGTTGAAGCGGATTTCTTAAAGATGGAAAAACAAGGCAAACACAGGTATTACCGGTTTGCGCGGGCGGAAGTGGCTTATGCAGTAGAAGCGATTGCCAACCTGATGCCGGGCAAAGTAGCCATCCGGGAGCAAATGGTCATTGGTAACGGAGATATGCAATATTGCCGGACCTGTTACGACCATCTAGCCGGAAAGATTGCAGTCGACCTCACACAATCCTTAATAAAACAAAAAATCCTTCAACTGCAAGGCAATGGGTTTATCATAGGTTCCAAAGGAAAAAAATGGTTTGAAATTTTGGGTATTGATCTGGATAAAATCAGAAAATGCAAAAGGAATTTTGCCAGACCCTGTCTTGACTGGACAGAAAGAAGGTACCATATATCTGGTTCACTGGGGGCAGCACTGTTTAGCCAAATGAAGAATTTACATTGGATCAGATCAAAAATGAATTCCAGGATTGTCATATTGACGGCTAAGGGCGAAAGCGATATGCAAAGGCTTCGGCTGATTTGATACTAGGATATGCTTATCATATTCTTTTCCCAAAGGGCCCCATCTCCAGGTTCTTTCAATAAGGCTAACAATTTCTGGCATGATTTTCTTATTATCGAGTTATCATATTATATAATCTATGCATTTTATTGAATCTAAAAATGGACTTGATTCCCAACCGGTCAAATTATCTTATTGTGATTATGGAAGGGGAAAGCCCGTGGTACTTATACACGGCTGGCCGATGAGCAAAGAAATGTGGGAATATCAATTTGAGCCACTTGTCAATGCTGGGCTTAGGGTAATTGCTTATGACCGCCGTGGATTTGGCAAATCCGATAAACCTTGGGATGGCTATAATTATGATACGCTTGCAGGCGATCTGAAGTCGCTTCTTGAACAGTTGGATTTAAATGATGTTACCCTGGTAGGTTTCTCTATGGGAGGAGGCGAGGTTGCGCGTTACTTCAGCAAATATGGAGGCAAGCGGGTTTCTAAGGCAATCCTTGTATCCAGTGTACTTCCCTGCATGCAAAAAAAGCCGGGAAACGAAAAGGGTGTACCGAAAGATCAATTCGACGCCATGTTGAAACAGCTCGATAATGACCGTGCGGGGTTTCTGGAAGAATTTGGAAGACATTTTTTTGGCGTTAACCTCCTTAATCATCGGATAAGCTCCGGCTCATTAGAGTCTTATCGGATGCTCTGTTCCTTTGGATCGAGCAGGGCTATCAAAGAATGCTTGAATGCTTTTGCATTTACCGACTTCAGGGAAGATTTGTCGAGTATCCATGTACCCACATTGGTTATTCATGGAAAGGAAGACGCTATAGTTCCTGTTGAATTCAGCAGCGATAAGGCGGTGCATATGATACAGGACTATCAATATATAAAGTACGATGATGCGCCTCACGGATTGTTCTTTACACACAAACAATGGTTGAACAGGGATATCATTTCCTTTATCACCAAAGGAAGGCTGGAAGACTTTCCGGAAGACACAGCACTTTTTCCAGCCAATGAAAGCCTAAGCCCGTTTACAAAAATTTCAGGAGCTTTGGACATTATCCCTGAAAACCGATTTTGACAGTTCTGAATTTAAGGTTGACAACAGCCTTTGTTGCCTCTATATAATATCCCAAATAACGGAAGACCAGGTCGTACCAGGTAAGGCTGTTATTATTGTAGAAATAATTCCCCAAATCCTTTTTTGCAGGTTATTTTCGGGATGGACAGCTCGCTAAAATGTAAGCGGCCCGGATTTTGAATCTATTACTCCTAAAATTAAATTATGTCAAAAGTATTAACCGCCTTGCTGGCAGGAATAGTTATCGGAGTTTTAGTGGCTCCTAGAAAAGGTTCGGAAACCAGGAGAAGAATCATTGATGGGGCACTGGATTTCCGCGATGATATTAATGAATTCATCAATGATACTACCGAACAAATAAATTCGGGAATCGCCACTGCTGAAGATCAGGCCAAGGACATCCTAAGTAATGGCAGGAAGCGGTTCTCGGGTCTGGGAAAGAAAATTTGAATTTGGTAGAACCTAATGGATGGATGCCGCATTGAATGCATTGTTCTTCTGCGGCTGAACTCCGGATGGCAGCATTAAACCGGGGATCAATGCTAGCAATACCAGGAACATGGAGATAATGAAAACATCTTCAATGGCGTGGTGTTCGGCAAGTGGTGCCGTATCTCCTTTCGAGCTATAAAATGCATAAAGAAATTGATGGGTGACGCCGCTAACTGCGATGCCAATTGAACCTCCCAGTTGCTGTACAAGGGTATACATGGATGATGCGCTTGTTGTTTCACTGGGTAGAACCGCATTTAATGAGGTAGAGGTGATTGTGGATACCAGGCATCCCATACCCAGCCCACGGATAGCCATGGCTATTAATATATACCAGGTAAGAGGGTTCTCCGCCTGAGAAAACAACATCATCGATAAAGCCACCAGGCAAATACCTGTTACTACGATCCTTTTCGGGCCATGCTTATCGGACCAGGTACCGGCCATTGGTGTCATGATAGCCATCGCAATGGAGTTAGGCAGGATCATCAGGCCCGATTGAATCTCAGAATAGTGAAGCAACCCCTGCAGCAAAAACGGCAATAAAAACAGGCCGCCATACAAAGCAATTGCCCTGATAAAAGTGATGATCATACTTTGAACGAAAATGGCATGGCGGAATATCTGAAGGTCAAACAGCGCCTTATCATTATTGCGGTTGAGTCGAATGAAGATAAACAATGACAACAGTGCAGAAAGGATTATGAGCACTGTGGGCAAGGAGGACAAACCTTTTTTTGACATTTGCACGAAGCCGTATTGGAATAAAAGGATGAATAAGGAAAAGAAAATAAATCCTCTAAAATCAAAATCCGTTTTTGTATTTGCCTGCTGTTTTAAAAAACGTAAAGAAATGGCAGCAATCGCGATGGCGATGATCCCGATTGGTATATTCACCATAAAGATGGAAGGCCACCCAAAATAATGTGTCAAGATGCCACCAAGGGTTGGCCCCATTGCCGGACCCGTAATACTACCCAGGGCCCACCACCCCATTACATTACCTCTTTCGGATTTTGGAAAAGTGGTGGAAAGAATGGCCATAGCTGTTGGAGCGATTGCACCTCCGCCAAATGCCTGTAAACCCCGGGAAGCAATTAGTTGAGGCAGGCTATGGGATAATGCGCAGCATAGGGAGCCTATTATGAATAAGGATAAGCTACCCAAATACAGCGCGTAAAAACCAATTCTTTGTTTCATCCAGTTCACCAAGGGCATAAACACACAAAACCCCAGCATATAGACTGTTATTACCCATTCAATATCACTGAGCCCAACATTAAATTGTTTGCGCATGACCGGAAGGGAGACATTCACAATACTGCTATCGATACCGGACATCAGGGTCCCAAGCATCAAAGGAAATAAAATGGGAAATTTTTTTGGCATATAGAGATTCTAAAGGTCGAAGAATCTTATCTAATTTTGGGCCAGTATGTTGAATTTTTATGTCTTCGAAAAACAGGAAAAAATGGAGATGGCCTTGCACCGGTATCGGCCTCAATCAAATCTTGAGGATCCCCGTTTCAATGCTGCTCATGTATCGCTTTCGGGCAATCGCCCAAATGCCCTTTTACCTCCATTTTTCCAATCCCCGGCATGGTTATTATTGACAGATGGGTCTCCAGCCGGAGCAGAATTCCGATAACCCATTTAACTTTGTGAATAAACCAAAATAAATATGGAAAGGTATCCATATTCAGCAACCTGTTGATTCTTGCAATAGATTTACTTCATCGAAATAAAACTAAAAAAATGAAAATTGTTATTGGCAAAAATAGTGCATCACCATTGGAGGTAAACCGGATGGGATATGGGACCATGAGATTAACCGGGCCGGAAATTTGGGGAGAACCTGCAGACAGGCCGCAGGCCCTGCAAATTTTGAAGACTGCTGTCTTGCGTGGCGTCAACTTCATCGACACGGCTGATTATTATGGCAGGGATGTGACTAACCGTCTGATAAAAGAGGCGCTTTTCCCCTACCCTAAGGGCCTGGTTATTTGTACGAAAGTGGGTGGTAATAGACGCGAGGATAAAAGCTGGTTTCCCTATGCAAGTCCTCAAAATTTGAGGGACAGTGTCGATAATAACCTTCGCACACTGCAATTGGAACAATTATCGCTCGTGCATTTAAGAATGATCAGCCATAGTGATGTCCCCTTTGTAGAATCTTTGGAAGCGATGTTCGAACTTCAAAAAGAAGGGAAAATCCTGCATGTAGGATTGAGCAATGTCAGTCCTGAGGATGTTACATTGGGCATGAGCAAGGGAGCAATAGCCACCGTGGAAAATGCTTTTGGATACGCGCTGCGTAAAACCTTCTCCGGACCTGCTGGTTTGACAATGGGTGGTGAGGATGTGTTGCCCATCTGCGAAAAAAATGAAATCCCCCTGATCCCATTTTTTTCCTTATTGACTTTTCTTCCAAGCGGAAATAAAAAGATTACTGAAATTGCCAGAAAATATGGGGCTACTGAGGCACAAATTAACCTGGCCTGGTTATTTGCCAAATCTCCCTTTATCCTTCCTATTCCCGGTACATCTAAACTCAAACATCTGGAAGAAAATCTCAAATCGGATTCAATACAGTTAAGTAAAGATGATATGGATTATTTGGGGTAGGCCTCTACCAAAAGGAAATCGAGATAAGCAAGATTCGCTCCCCTGTTATATTTCAGTGTGAGCAGATTAAGACCTGCACTGGGAAAAATGATCTCGCCTACGGTGGCCTGTGTCCAATAATGCCAGTTACCGGTATCCTCAGGAAGCTTTAGCGCCACTGCTTTTTGTCCATTCAGCCATAACTCGGAGTGATTATCGTGGTTGCCGTAGACGGTGATGATCCGGTATCTGCCCGGTTGGTTGACCTTGATGGTGTAATTTGTCCATTCACCATCCGATTCCCATCCGATATAGAGTTGATTGACGGCCGGATCCACCTTGTTGGGATGATTAAAATCTGCCCAGTCCTTTGTATATGAAATATCCACAGCTTCCTTTTCTCTAAAAAAGGCGGTATAGGCGGAAACTCCTGGCCTCCAATGCCCCGCCGTGTGATTGAGTTTAGCGCCTTCGTTTTCAGGAGTGCTGTCATGATATGCCACCCCTTCCCCTCCCAAATCATAGTATGCCAGTTCAACCCTTCCTGGAATGGACTGTGCCCCCGCGGTGTAGACCGAGTCCTTAAAAGGTTTTCCCTGATACCCTACAGGGATCTGAGCGAAGATCGAATATTGCCAAATCAGGATCGGGCAAATGATGATTATCGGTCTTCCGGAAATCTTCATAATTAAGAATATTTTTAACTAAAGGACCAGGAAGCCACACGTTTGCGTAAATAATCGGCAATGATCAGGGCAATGCCCCGGTCGAGGATTTCTCCGAGGGAATGAACAAAAAAATCTACCTGCTCCCTTGTAACGATAAGCGGTGGTTCAAGCCGGATGACATTTCGATTGTATTCTGTAAAGGCGACCAGGATATCATAATTTGAAAACAACAAACTTCCAACCATGCCGCAGACACTGCCTCTTAGCCGCTCATCCAAGGGCGCGATCAATTTGCTGAATCCTGCCCGCAAGGTTTTACTGAGGTCCTGAAATTCCAGTCCGATCATCAATCCTTGTCCCCTGACCTCCTTCAGGATTCCAGGATACCGCTGCTGCAAACCTTTCAGTTGTTCAATCAGATAGGTTCCCTGAAGAGCACTGTTTTCTGCCAATCCTTCATCATTGATAATATGAAGGGTTTCGATGGCAGTGCAGCAAGCTTCACCCATCCCGGAAAATGTCGCAGGCCCATGTATCAGTGAATTGGCCGAGGAGCCATACCCGGCCAGAAAAATAGGTTTACGTGAGATCATCGCCGCCATCGCAGTTTTCGCTCCTCCTAGGGATTTAGCCAGTGTAACCATATCGGGCACGACTTCTTCATGCTCAAAAGCAAAAAACTTTCCTGTTCTTGCCATTCCACACTGAACCTCATCTGCAATCCACAATACTTTGTACTCATCGCAAAGTTTCCTGACTTGTTTCCAGTAACCGGCTGGCGGAAGGATGATCCCTGCGCCACCCTGGACGGTCTCCAGAATAAGTATCCCTATACTAGGATCCTCTTTGAATGCTTTCTCCAAAGCCAGGATATCACCAAACGCTATAGATTGGGTATTGCTAAGTAATTGAAATCCTGACCGGTATAACCAGGAATCGGTAACAGATAATGAGCCTCTGGTTTTTCCATGAAAAGAATGGTCAGCATAGGCAATTTTTGAACGATCCGGGCCCTGCACTTTTTCAGCCAGTTTTAATGCTGCCTCATTGACTTCCGAACCTGATGTACCCAAAAAAACGAAATCCAGATCGCCCGGAGAAAGTAAAGATAGGTTCCTGGCGAGTGCAGCTGCATATTGAGACATGAAGGCGATGGCAATTTCGTGCCGGTTTTCTTGTTGAAATTTCCACCGCATGGAAAGTATGGCCGGATGGTTATGGCCAACGGCCACAGCACCGAATCCCCCGAAAAAGTCCAATATTTTGCGGCCCGAACGTTCATGGTAATACATTCCTTCAGCAGCATCAATGACAATTTTGTCAAAACCCAGCAACTTTAAGAAGTGAAACTGCCCAGGATTGAGGTGGTTGCAAAAAATAGTGCTGATTTCACTATGGGTGAGCAGTTTAGCCTGGTCCACACTTAGCAACTTCGGCTTATCCATAACCACATAAAGGTTTTGTTCAATAAAGGGAAGGTTTAGGAATACTCATTTGGGATGTTATCTCCAGAATCCTTAGCCTAATAATACGCATTTTTTTCCTCTTTTGGGGGGAAATTCTTCCTTGAAATATAGATGGCGATCGAAACTTGTCTTTTCCTTTATACGTAAATAACCAAAAAACAGTTTCATTTTAAACTATTGAATTGGCCATCAGGAAGATACGGCAGGTCTCATTTTGATATTAAGGATTTTTTTGAATTTTTGATCCCCAGTCAAAAGGTTTTCTGAATGCAAGCAACAGAAAGAAATAGCCGACCAGATTTACTGCAAAACGCAATCTATCAGCAAATATCCATTGATTTACCATCAAGCGGATTTCTCCGGCGGTCTTGTCGCCTCCGGCTTTTGTGATTAGAACCTCATTGATCGGGTAGATGTAAACCACGGTAAACAGGATTATAGCTATTGAACAAGATAGCGAGATCAACAAATATTGACGGTGGGTTTTGCTTTTCCAACCAAGAATCAAGGCTATGAGAATCGGCAGTGTATTTCTGAAAATGGCAATTTGGAGTCCAAAAAAATGTCCAATGTATTTGTTAAACCCGGTTTGACTAAAGTAAAACTGAACAGATTCCGGAGGATTTGCGGACCATTGTGGGTTGACGACATCCATCATAAACAAGGTACCACCAACATAGATGCCGACTCCAATGACTGACCACCAGACAAAAAAAGTATATAGATTCTTGCGGAGTTTCATTTTGTGACAGTTTGACTATACTAATTTAGCTGAATTCCCTGCCAAAGGGATCTGCGAACCGCTTTGCATATGAACAATTGGACAGGCAGCATTTCCAAATCCCGCTGGTACCGTTTAATACCAGTGGTCTTCATTACTTATAGCCTTGCCTATTTGGACCGCGCGAATTTTGGATTTGGATTGGCAGGAGGTATGGCAAATGACCTGCATATCACGCCGGCCTCATCCTCTTTACTCGGATCCATGTTTTTTCTAGGATATTTTTGCTTTCAGATACCCGGCATGTATTACGGCGCAAGGAATGGTGCCCGGAACTTAATCTTTTGGTCGCTGATCCTTTGGGGTCTGTTTGCAACAGCCACCGGATTGATCAGCAACCTAAGCATACTGATTGTCATCCGTTTTATGCTGGGCGCGGTTGAGGGTGCAGTACTCCCTTCCTTAATTTTGCTTTTGAGCAGGTGGTTTACCAAGGGGGAAAAGTCCCGTGCAAATACATTTTTGATTTTTGGAAATCCAGCGACAATTTGTTGGATGTCGGTCATTTCAGGTTATCTGATTAATTCGTTTGGATGGAGGTGGATGTTTATAGGTGAGGGAATTCCCGCCATCCTTTGGGCATTTTTTTGGTTGTTTGTCGTGTCGGACCAGCCAAAGGACGCCAACTGGTTGCATCAAGATGAAAAAAAATATTTGGAAAAGAAATTATTGGAGGAACAGCAGCTTATCAAACCGGTTAAAAATCAACTCTCCGTCTTCAAATCCAAACTGGTTTTATCCTTATGTCTTACCTATTGCTTTTGGAGCATGGGTGTGTACGGTTTCGTCATATGGCTACCTTCTATTATCAAAGCGGCTCCAGGGATCAATATTATAAAAACGGGATGGCTTTCTTCAGTTCCCTATATCCTGGCGATCGTTGGGATGCTCAGCGCGGCTCATTTTTCGGACAAGACGTTGAAAAGAAAGCCGTTTGTTTGGCCTTTCCTCATGATTGCCGCCATTACATTTTATTGTTCATACCTGGTCGGACCGGATCATTTCTGGATATCCTTTTTATTGCTGATCATCGCTGGCATGGCCATGTATGCACCATACGGCCCATTCTTTTCCATCATTACCGAAATCCTTCCTGAAAATGTCGCGGGGGTCGCCATTGCGCTAATTAATAGCCTTGGGGCACTAGGGTCTTTTGCAGGATCTTATATTGTTGGCCTGATGAATGGCGCTGCCGGAGGTTTTGGGGCAGGCTACCTCTTTATGGCAGTTGCGCTCTTATTTTCGGCATTTTTGGTTATCCTTACTCTTTCAAACCCTTCACGTACTGGATACTTAAGGGCAACTGTTCCATAACATGATTACTTTCATCCTCGATAAAATAATGATGGATTCCGATTTTTTTGGCCTCTTTTATAATACCCGGAATATCTATTTCACCTGTCCCCAGCGGCACGTCATTATCCGGTGAAGTCAAACCTGTCAGGTCTTTTTTTGTACCCTTTCTCAAGTCCTTCAAATGGATGAGTCTCCACCGGTTTCCATACTTTTTCAGTAAGACTACGGGATCCCCCCCGCCAAACTCCATCCAAAATATATCCATTTCAAAAAATACGGAATTGGGATTGGTATGTTGAAAAATATAATCCAGGAGATTGCCATTTTGATATGGTTGAAACTCGTAGCCGTGTGCATGATAGCAAAAAATAAGCCCACTTGTCCTTAGGGTTTTCCCGATGCGGTTAAAATCGATAACCGCCTGTTTTGCATTTGCAATGGTCAGCACACCATGATCGTGAGGTATCCACGCACACATGACGTATTTTGCTCCCAATTTTTCAGCATTGTCAGCGACGGAGTCCGTCGACCGCACCAATTGTTCATAACTGGCTCCTATGGAAGGTATACGGATGCCTCTTTCATCGCACATTTTTTTGAATGTTGCAGGAGACAAGCCATTCGGAGCGCCCTCCAATTCCGTAAAACCCAACATTTTTATGGTATCCAATGTTTTGGCTACATCTTTTGGGAAACTGTTCCGGAATGTATAGGATTCCACACCCAAAGCATCCGTATACAGCGCTTTTTCATTCTGGGCGAGCAGGGTTCGGTTTTCTGAAAAAAAAACCGCCGTCCAGAAAAAAATTAAGAAGTACTTTTTCATAAGCCCATTATTTTTGTCGTTTTCTTTCCCGTCAATCCTGTAAAGATCGCTAAATTAGCTTTGAACCAAAGAGCCTGTTTATGTATAAGCCATATGTTTTATTATTGTCACTTTACACGCTGATAGCGTCAGTTTCTTTTGCACAGCCTGCCGATGAAAAAGAGATCGCCGGACGCGTGGAGAGCCTCAGGAAGCTGATGCTTAATCCTGATCAGACCGCACTTGAAGAACTGGCATCCGAAGATCTTAGCTATGGACATTCCACAGGCCTGATGGAAGATAAAGCGGCCTTTGTCGATGCGCTGGTGAAAGGGAAAACTAAATTTACATCGCTAACCTTATCAAATCAAAGCATTAAAATCGTTGGCGATGTTGCTATCGTCCGTCACCGCCTGACAGGGGATACATTCAATAATAATGTGGCGGGGAAAGTCGATATTATTATTTTGTTGATTTGGCAAAAGCAGAAGGGACAGTGGAAATTATTGGCAAGACAAGGCGTCAAAATCCCACCGGTGACAAACTGAATCGGATTGTACTGTGTAATTAATTTAGAAAAAATGGGAATCGCCAAGAAAGCACGACGATGCCAGATTTGAAAAAAATCAAATGGGGGATTATAGGTTGCGGAGACGTTACCGAAATAAAAAGCGGACCTGCTTTTAATAAGGTGGCCAATTCGGAATTGGTGGCGGTCATGCGGCGGGATGCTGCCAAAGCGCAAGACTATGCCCGCCGGCATCAGGTGGCCCGATGGTACGATGATGCACAAAAACTAATTGAGGATCCTGAAGTAAATGCGGTGTATATCGCTACACCTCCTTCTTCTCATGAAACCTATACCATGGCTGCGATCCGGGCCGGCAAACCTGTCTATGTGGAAAAACCAATGTCCGATCAATACGCTTCGGCTAGCCGCATGGCAGAGGCCGCGGCCGAGAAAAATATAAAACTGGTCGTAGCGCATTACCGGCGGCAGCAGCCACGTTTTAAGAAAATAAAACAACTGATCAGTGAAAATGCCATTGGCCAAATATTGCTTGCCAGGCTGGAACTATCCAAAATGCCAGTTACCATAGAAGAATTAAGAGATCCAAAAATCGCCTGGAGGCTGGATCCGGAAATTGCCGGGGGTGGTCTTTTTCATGATCTTTCCCCCCATCAACTAGACCTGATGTATTATTTTTTTGGCCCCGCCGAAAAGGTAAACGGCATAGCCTGCAACCAAGGCGGTCGTTATGCGGCTGATGATTTGGTTGCAGGAAACATTTTGTTTAAGAATGGTTGCGTCTTTAGCGGCAGCTGGTGTTTTAATGCACCAGCCGAAGCAGTCCGTGATCATTGTCAGATTATTGGTACCGGTGGGACAATCGGTTTTAGCTTCTTTAGCGGAAACAGCCTGACCCTATCTTCCAATGGCAATATATCCACCCTTTCATTTGAAGCACTTGAGCATGTACAGCAACCCATGATTGAAGCAACTGTAAACTATTTTTTAGATAATTCCAGCAATCCCTGCAGCGGCCGCCAAGCAGCCGAAGTCATGAAATTAATGGAAGGATTTGTTGGCTGAGAAATCCGCGAAATCATTTTTTTGGATAATCAAAATTGACCATCCATATATTGCTGAACTGGTCGACCAGCATGCCGAAATAGGCGCCCCAAAAAGTATCGCCGATGGGCATCGTAATTTTTCCGCCGGCTGCCAGCGATTTAAATATTTTTTCCGCCTCCTCTTTGCTTTCAGCGCTCACAGACAGCGAAATGTTTTGTCCAATAGCAATGTCTCCGAACATAGGATTTGCATCGCTGCCCATTAAGATGGTTTCTTTGCTGATGGGAAGTGAAACATGCATTATTTTTTCTTTTGCAGTTTCGGGAAACTCGATTCCTTTCATCGGAGGCATATCCCTGAATGTAGAAAATGTGAGAAATTCTCCGCCGAATACTGTCTTATAAAAACTAAATGCCTGTTCACAATTACCGTTAAAAGTCAGATACGCGTTTACTTTGGCCATGATTTATTTTTTATATTGAAGTAAAGAATTTCTAATTAATGATGCGCTAAAAAGATTTGTTCCAGGCCGTTTACTATCCGATCAAATGCCGGATAAGCGTTGTTGCATAGCAAAATAATGGTTTTTTCCTGATCAAGGTAACGGATGATCTCGGTCGAATAACCCGGATTATCCCCTGTATGATACACGACCCTCCCATATGGTGTGGAAAGCCGCAGCATCCAGCCAAAGCCATATGCGGAAAGGGAATCATTATTCAGCCTGGCAGGAGTGAATGCGCCGGTCAGCGTTGTTTGGGATACCAGAATACCGGAATATAGCGCCTGATCCCATTTCAGGAGGTCAGCCGCCGTTGAGCTGATGCGGCCTGGTCCTTTTCTTGCTCCCAGCCAAATATTATAATTCGTAGAAGGAATTGAATCGGCAGGTACATATTTTCCTTTTTCAGGAATCCAAACCGAACCAGAGGTTGCCTTTGAAAGCCTGGATTTTTCTTCCCTCGTACGGATTGCAGTCGAAGTCATTTTCAGAGGAGAGAAAATTCTTTCCCGGCAAAAAACGATAAAATTTTTGCCGGAGGCATGTTCAGCGATGGATGCGAGCAACACATAACCGGTATTGCTATATTCAAATTTGTCTCCAGGATTGAATAATTTGGGAGGGTGGTATTTCTTAAGAAAGTCTATAATATCATCATTGCCTGCCACTTTTGATTTGTCCCAGTGGAGATCCATTATTTTCATGTAGTCGGGAAGGCCCGATGTATGGTTGAGCAGGTTTCGTATACGGATACCCGGATAGGGAAGGCCTGGAAGGTATTTATCCAAAGGATCGTCATAATCCAATTTACCTTCTTCCTTCAGCATCATAATGACCATGGCGGTAAATTGCTTCGAAATAGAAGCCAGCTCAAAAATCGCAGCAGTGTCCATGGGAGTTTTTAAACCGATACCAGTATATCCAAAAGCCCTATGGTAAACCGGCTGGCCTTTTTCTGCCAAAAGGATCACTCCACTGAAATCAGGCTCTGTTTTTAACAAAGAGTCTGTTTTCCCCACCAAGTCTTTAGGTTGTATGGCAGGCTGGCCATCCCTGCAAGCCGAAAGGATCATGATCACCACAAAAAAACCGATGGATAATTTGTTTCTAAGGAAATCCGTATAATGATCTTTGTCCAATGGATAAAAATACTTCCATTTTGATCAAACCTCCAAATTACAAACTTGCTAAAACATTTTTTACTTCGTGGCAAAGATATACCCTGCCGTTTTGCACTTCAATAATGGCCTTGATGATTTCTTCTAGCGGAGAATTTTTGGTCAAAAAGCCCATCGCACCGCACTGAATCATTTTTTGAATGTAATCAGCGCGGACATGAAACGATTGGCCGATTATTCTTGATTCGGGAGAATATTTCCGTATCATTTGGGTGGCTTCGATACCGCTGGCTCCGTGGAGTCCAATATCCATAATGACTATATCCGGGCGCAGTTGCCTGGTCAGTTCAACAGCCACTTCTCCGCATTCGCACTCGCCGATTACTTTAAAACGTGCATCCTGATTGATAAGGAATCCCCACGCTTTCCTGATCAATGGATGGTCATCTACAATCAGTATGGTTATTTGTTTCATCCTAAAAAAAATATTTTGGTTAGACCCCCGAAACGGGGATTGCGTCAAGAATCGTCCTCACATCCTACCTGGGGTTAGATAATAAATGTAAAGTTGACACTTAAGAAGGAAGCAAAACTTTGCAATTCAAATAAACTTCTTCGATTTTCAAACAATTGATGAACGGTAACTGCCCGGAGATATATTTTCAAAACGGGTAAAAAATGTAGTGAAATAATTTGGATTGCTGAATCCGGTCTGATTTGAAATCTGTTTTATCGTCAGATTCGTTGAATGGAGAAGATATTTAGTCTCAAGCAGCAGTCTGCTTTGAATGGATTCCTTGGCAGATAAACCAGTATGTTTTTTAATCAGGGCATTAAGATGATTGGGATGAACCAATAATTGCTCCGCATAGAATTTTACAGAATGTTCTTTTGAGAAATGAATATCAAGCAAGTCAATGAATCTTTTAAGGATATCTATAGAATGTGGTTTGGTTTCCACATCCAGTTGCTTTTCAAACAAACGTTCACTGATGATCAGCAGCTCAATGATTTTCAATGCTATCCGTTCATATTTATTTTGATGGGCCGCGAGTTTTTCTAGCAGGATGGTTTCAAAAATCGTCTCTACTTCTTCGGCCTGCAGATCGGTGAGATGCAAATAAGGCTGCGTGGAGGATGATAATATTTTTTTGCTTTGAATAAACTGGTGTGAAAAATTATTTTCCAGAAAGAAGTCAATATTAAATAACATCACGTATCCTTTTGTATCCAAAGTCCAGTTCCTACTGGAATTGATTACCCTTGAGGGAATGATGACCAGGGTATTTTTCCTGGCTTTAAATTTATAAATTCCCGTAACCAATTCTCCTTCCCCTTCTCTTATAAAGCCCATCCGGTAATAAGACCACCTGTGGGGCGGAGATGATCTTCTTGAGTCAAGCAAAACGTCCTCAAACCGGTGAATTTGAAAATTGAATTTATGCGTGTATCGGTCATCCAGATCTATGACATTCCCATCGGTATTATACCTCAAGGCTTTTCTGAATTGGCTTAACCTGTATGTATCGTCAGCCATAATTCTTTTTCTGGATATAAGTTAACGATATTTAGACAGACCGGTAAAATGCCCTCCCAGCTGCAAAATATGAAAGGGTTGTCCGATTTCTTTCGCTCTTAGCTCAAGTTCCTTTGGATCGGCTGTATTAAATGCGAACATATCGTAATGACAGGGAATTACAACACCTGCTCCGATGGACTTAGCCAATTTAGCCGCTTCGGAAGCATTCAAATTTCCGGCAACCTTTCGTTCAGGTTTATTTCCGTTTATTGGCAATAGGGCCACATCGATAAGAAAAGGCCTCAAACATTCCTCCTGGCCTTCATACAAAATTGTGTCGCCGCTATGATAGATACTCCACTCACCAAACCGGATAACATATCCCAAATACTTACTGTTTCCCTGGGCATCCCTTTCGATGTCGTTATGGCGGGCGGCAATTCCGTGAAAGGCAAATGCCCCGACCAAAAGCTCTTTTCCATCGCTGAGACCAAGCGGAAACCCAAGCGGAATGTCCAGGCGCGCGCATACAAATTCCCGGTTGGCCTCCGGAATAACAAACCGGATAGACGAATTATTTTTTATGATGGGTTTCAGGGTTTCCTGATCCAGGTGATCGGTGTGGTTGTGGCTTGAAGTGACCACTGAGATCCCAGTCAGCATGGAAGGATCGATTACTCTTTCGCTGATCCGAATATGAGGTTTATCTGTATTTGCATATTTTGTTGTCAGTGAATCGGACAAGTAAGGATCTATCAATACCTTCTGCCCCTTCCACATCAGCAGGAAGCCGCTTTGTCCCAGCCACCATAAATGAAAATGTTTTTCATCCTGGACATACCGGTCCACCTCGGCGATAAAATCCCCATCCTTGATTTTGGCCGCTTTAAGCTGCATGTCTTAGAATTGTTGTTTGACCATTTGAGCCCCCTTGACAAGATTTACCAGCTTTTGTCTGGCTGCCCAACGGGCAGTCTGGCTTAACCCACAATCCGGTGCAACAGACAATTTTTCAGCAGGGACATACTGCAGACATTTTTTGATCCTGTCGGCCACATCCTGGGGTGTTTCGATATAATAATTTTTTACGTCGATGATCCCAACAGCGACGTCCATTTTTTCAGAAAAAGTCTTCAGTAACTCAATTTCAGAAAATTCCCGGTTTGCCATTTCAATGTGGATCTCATTGACATTAAGATCTAGAAAATCAGGTAACATCGGCTTGATGCTCCTAAAACCCACAGGCCGGCCTTTAAAATTCCCGAAACACATATGCGTGGAAAGACGGCATTTTCCTGCAACCGTGGAGACGGTCCGGTTGAACAGGTCCACAAACCTCCTGGTATCTTCTTTGTAAGCGTAGCAACTCATGGAAGGCTCGTCAACGGCAATTTCAACACATCCTGCTGCCACCAGATCTTCCAATTCCTTACGGACAATGGGGAGCAGGGCCTCTGTAATGGAATAGCGATCCTTATAGCGGTCATTAGGCAGAAGCCTGCCGCTCAAAGTATATGGACCAGGTACGCTGGCCTTCAGCACTGGACCCATTGGGGCTAGCCGCTTAAGCCTGAGGTATTCTTTGACCACACCCAACCCTTTTGGAGCCGTCAACTGATCGGTTATTTCGTGTTTACCCCGTTGGTCGTGGGCGGCCGGGCCAAATTTCCTGGTTTCCGCCTGACTTGGTTGAATGCCCGTAATATACCCATAGAAGGAAAGATTGAAATCCAACCTGGTTTGTTCGCCGTCCGTGATGACGTCAAGCCCTGCGGCTAATTGGTCATGCACCGCCACTATTACTGCGTCTTCAATCATTTCCTCGATATCGGCGGGGCCAAATTTATCAAGATGCATGCTTGCAAATTCAAGCCATCCCGGAAAAGGATAGCTGCCGATTACGGTGGTTCTGATAAGTTGCTGATTCATTTTTTCTGTATGAGTTGAACGATTAATTTCCTGCCATCCTGTAGAGTTCAGCCATTCGATGGGAATGCTCATCATACGCGGATTCAAAAAGCTGCTTGGCCCTTTCCGAACCAACAAGGACAGGAGCCGTGAGTACTTTGGGAGGCTGGCCTGCCTCGGTTAGCAACCGCGCAACTTCCGCCTTGATGCAATTAACAATCATTACTCCGCCGACGGTGGAGCCTGGAGAAACGGGCGTGTCAAGCCCGGGAATAACGACCATAGAATCACCAACGGGGGCACCGCTATCCAAAACCAAATCGGCAAAATCAATCAGTTTCTTTCCATCCGTTCTGTTGCTCTTGGATTTTTCCAGGTGATCTTTGGTAATCAATGCCACCACCCTGATACCTTTTTTTTGAAACTGTTCGGCGATCTCAATGGGAACAATGTTGCAACCACCAGAAGAGATCACCAGCGCGGAATCTTTTTGGTCCAAACCAAAATTCCGGAGTATCCGTTCTGCGAATCCGGGGATATTTTCCAAAAACATAGCCTGTCGCTGGCCATTGGCACCTACTACATTGTTATGGTAGGTAAGTGATAATTCTACTATCGGATTGAAGCCCGGAAATGAGCCGTACCTAGGCCATAATTCTTCAGTCATTATCCGGCTGTGGCCTGATCCAAAAACATGCACGACCCTCCCTGCTAAGATACTCTGGGCAAACCATTGCGAGGCCTGAGCCATTTCCCCTTCCTGCGCCTCTACTTTTGTGGTGATGTCCCTGCATTTGTCCAAATAAGTTTTGATCACATTCATAATAAAAAAAATTTTGTTTAGCTTTCTTTCATTGCGGCAAAACAAGCAGCCCCTATGGCTCCTGCCATGTCTCCAAATTGTGATTTCAGAATAGCAGTCTTATCTCCACCGGCGCGCCACTCAAACAGGGTTAAGAATTTTTCAAGTGGATCAAAAAGGTCCTCCCCCGATTCTGCAATCCCGCCGGCAAGCACTACACATTCCGGCGACAATATATTGGTGACGCAAGCGATTCCTATCGCCAATTTTCTAATCGAGGTCAGCCAAATCGAACGGGCCGAGCTGTCTCCATTCCGGTACGCTTCTAGTAATTCATGCGTGTCTTCGAATTTGCCCCCGGATCTTTTATACACAGATGCATTTCCTATAGCGTCTTCAAGACTCCCAGGCATTCCGGTGATATCTTTCTCCCCCTCATGGTCCATCGTGATATGGCCAATATGCCCGGCTTTTTGAAAACTACCCTGGTAAGGCTTTCCATCAATCAGGATGGCACCACCCACTCCCGTTCCTAAAGTGATCAAGACCGCATTTTTTTTATTTTTTGCTACACCCAGTTTTGCCTCTGCCACCAAGGCAGCAACTGCATCATTCAACACCCATGCTTGGTGTTTGATAAAAATTGACCAATCAAAATTTTCTAACCCATTTAATCTTCCCGGCATGTATGCAATGGCAGAATTGGATTGATTGGGGATACCCGGAGCCGAAATTCCTAATGAGTATTCTGTAACGCCCAGTTTGAAAATGATTTCTTCAATGCTTTTAGTTGTGGCTTGCTTCCAAATCGAATCTTCACCGTCCAAAGTAGGCGTATAGGCCTGAAAAAGAACATTGCCAACCTGATCCAATGCGGCTGATTTAATCCTTGTGCCGCCCAAATCAATACCAATGAAAGTTTTAGACATCTTTCTCTGCGTTAATAGCCTCCTTCGCTGACACTCCAGCCACCATCCACTCCAATTACCTGTCCTGTAATAAATTTTGAATAATCTGACAGTAAGAACACTGCTGCGCCATTGAGGTCTTCAGGTAATCCTATTCTTCCTCCATCCAATGGTTGTTTTGTTTTGATGTATTGCATGATATCTTCATTGGCAACGGCCCGCGCCGACATCGCCGTATTTATTAAGCCGGGCGCAATGACGTTCACCCGGATGTTATCTCGGGCATAATAGGCCGCAAGTGATGTACTAAGACCGGTAATCGCTGATTTGCAGGCGGCATACGCATGCGTAGAAAAATGTTTCGGTGAGGGGGAAAACCCCAGCACCGAGCCCATATTCAGGATCACGCCACCCAGCTTTTCCTTCAGAAAGAATTTTAATGCTGCCTTGTTTGAAAACATCAGGCTGGTAAGATTGAGTTCCAGTGTTTGATTCCAACCACTTTGGGTTATTTCATGTAAGGGGCTATCACCGAATTTTCGGCCACTGCCTCCTGCTATATGATACAAGCCATCAAATCCGCCAAATAAATGGACACAGGCTTCTATTGCTTTTTCAGCTACTGATTCGTCCCTGGCATCGCCCATAATTACATGTCCATTTTGCTGAAATTGATTGATTAGTTCTTTTTCATTTCCTGCTTGCATGCCAACAGCAATGATTTGGGCACCTTCTTGAATAAAGGCCATCGCAGCCGATAATCCAATCCCATCTGTACCACCCATGATAACAATCTTCTTGCCTGTCAACCAATTTGTAGACATATTCATTCCTGGTTTTGCGCAAACAAAAATATAGTAATATATATATAACTAGTTGCAATATAAGCTCAGTCCCTACCTGGACCAGGTCTTCTGATATCTGCGAACAATCTTAGAATCATCGGATTTTCGGAAGTGGCTTAGCACGGTAATTGCATAATGGCCCAGGCCGGTTTGGGGAATAGATAATTTGTAAAAAAAAGTTAATTACAGAATAAAATCAGCATAACGACTAGGGGTAAACACTTGTTTTCGTTGTTAATTTTTATAGCCCCTTATTGCAGATATTGATTTATAATTATATCTTGTAAAACCAATATTTTATATGAAGAAATTAATTCTTTTCTCATTATTCCTGCCCATAATGCATTCAACTTCAACAAATTTGGTTGAAGTACGTTCCGGGGACTGGCCAATAAACCTGGAAAGGACGGTAGAGAGATCTGATACTTCTTATTCCCTTCTATTTCGAGATCAGCAAGTTATGAATGAGGTCGTGATGGATACGCTAGAATTTCCAAATTTGGAACAATTAAGATACTTCCAACAGGGTCTATCTGCCCTAAAGACCGGAAATAATGGAGATATCGCAAAATACAAGGATTATTCGATCAAGAGGGCTCAGCAGAAAAATGAAGGAATCTGGTATATATTAAGGATTAAATGGGGGCTGACCAGTTTTCAACAACCTGAGGCTGATCTGATGATTAAGACAATCAAAAACCAATGAAATTGAAGTCCCGAATTGCATATAATACATTTTGCTTTTATCCGTTATATGGTTTCCAATATCAGCATCGCAAGAGCGTTTCGAAATTCAACCACCTCAGAAAATCATCAATAAAATGAAAAAACTTATTTTGTTATCCTTATTTTTCCCTTTTTTCGCCAAAGCGCAATTTAAGATCGTCAATAGTGCCACGATCAATCTACTTGAGCTCAGGTCAGGAACATGGCCGATTACGCTTCAAAGGATTACCAAAGAATCGGATACATGTTATGTATTATTATTCCGTGATCAGCAATATACCAGTGATGTCAACATGACGACCCTCAGATTTCCTGACTTGATACAATTAAGATATTTTCAAAAAGCACTTTCCGCGTTGAAAAGTGGTTCCACCGGTGATATTGCCAAATTCAGTGATTATACCATCAAACGCGTAGACGTAAAGAAGGAAGGAATTTGGTATATCCTCACTTGCGGAGACGGAGAGTTAACCAATTTTCAACAGCCTGAAGCGGACAAGATGATTACGGCAATCATGGGGATTTCCACCCAAGTACAGGGAGGAACGCTTTCATCAAACAGCGTGCATTAGACTGCGTACCTGATCAAAGGATGCAGGGAGGGTAAATTCATTGGAATTGACTTGAAGGCGGAGGCTATAACCAAAAAAGCAAAATTCCGCATATGCCTGGTATCTTAGCCGCATTAAGAATGTAAATAATATATGGCTTTTGAGTGCCATTGTTTTCAATGATGCATCAGTTCCGGTTTAACAGCTTTATGCCATAGGCTGGCCACAACTGGCTTTTTAAAAATAAGATGCTGGCCTCAGGATTTTACATTTTTTTTAGTAATTCAACTGCATCTTCCTTTTTATCCAAATTCCTTTGTATTACTTCCTGGAGCAAGTGTTTTGCTTGTGCAGCATCTCCGTTGAAATTGCGTTTCATCAGCGTGAGGGCCTCATAAAAAAGGCCAGGATTTAGGTGAAGATGGTTCCGGATTTCCAGATTCCGGAAAAAATACAGGGCTCGGTCGTAATCTTCCAGTCTGAGGGATGTTATACCTGCATCCTTTACAGCGGTGGAGTTGGATGAATCCGATTGAATAATCTTTTCAAATTCCTGTAGCGCTTCTATAAATTTTCCATCGTTAAAAAGTACAAGCCCCATTTGCAAACTGTCCATTGCCCCCATTTTCACACTCAGCAATTGAAGATTTTCCTGGATGTACCGATCAGCGAGTTTAGGCCCGGTCTTAGGGCCGGCAAAAAGATACCAACAAAGGGCTATTGCAGAAATGAGTGCAGCCGCTGCAACCGCTGGTAATAGCCTTCTAATCAGCGCCGGCCTGAATTTTGCCACGGCGTCAGCCCGCCGGTACAATGCACGGAAATCCCTTTTCCTTTCCTCGACTAGTTCCTCCTTACTGGCTTCACGGGCAGTCAGGTAAAAAGCCACTTCTTCTGCAAATGCGGGATCATCCTGAATCCGTTGTTCAAATTGCCTGGTCTCTTCCTGGGGAGTTTCCCCACTAAAATAGGCGTCTATATATTCCAGGCTGTCCATTTATTTTTTTATACTGTCTTGTACAATCGTTTCAATTTTTCCAAACATCTCAGCCGGCTGGTCTTTACGACATCAGAGGTCTTATATTCCATTTCGGCAGCGATCTGTCTATCACTAAAATTATCAGCCCATAGCATGAGCATTTTCCTGCAATCGTCTCCGAGTTGGGTAAGCTTTTCTTTAAGCAGTTTCCAGTCGGCCTTGTCAATGAGTACTTGAACTGCTGAGCGGGCTTTGTCGGTTATATGCAATAGTCTTTCGCTGATAGAATCCGTTCTGTGGATACTGCTTTTATTAGTCGAATTCTTACGGAGAAGGTCAACACATTTGTTATGGAAAATCTGGTAGAGGTAGGTCTTCAGCGAGGAACGGCCCTCAAAGGTTCCGTTGGATATTTTTTCTATGGCAGCCAGAACGCTATCAGAATAAGCGTTGAAGGATTCGTCTTCCGATAATCCCAATTTACTCATGCCCTCCCTTATGAAATAATCATACCTGGTGAATAAGGCATCCTCGCCCCTCCTTTTGTCCAAACCATTTTGAAGTAGAAGCTCTATGATTTGGCCGTCAGCGTCACTAAAGGGACTGGTGATGCTCATGTACAGTCAGCAAGTTTCATCCAATTTAGATAAAAATTTTTGCAAAACAATATTTTCTGTTTCCCTTCTGCGACCAGTTTACGACTCATCATTGGTCAGGCATTCCGGAATAGCTCAATCAGCATCCATCCCCTATTAATTCAAAAGGTCACCCTTTCCAAAGTACCTGTGAAAATCTTTATTCGGTGAGGGGTTATTCGAAACCACCCTCCACAAAAATTAATCTTTCTAAATACAATTCACCATTTAAATTTTAAAAAATGAAAAAATCAATTCTTCTATTAGCCATCGGCTGCTTATCCGCAGCTATGCTTCCCGGACTTATTGCAGCACAGTCTCTAAGCAACCATGAAAGCCCAAAAAGTGCTCAAACTAATATTGCTCCGGTTCAGGTAACACCATTCTCGTATGCTTCTTTTGATCCAAGTACCCCATCCTTGCCAGACCTCAGTAGTGTCAATCTAAAGGCAGTCAAAGACTTCAAAGGCAGATTTGCAACTGTCAAAGATGAAAAATGGTTTTCGGTCAATGGCGGCTTCATGACTTACTTTACACAGGATGGATTTGGTGAGCGCGTTTTTTACAGCAAAAAAGGTCATTGGCAGGGTTCATTAAGGTTCTGCAGTGAAAATAAATTACCTCAGAGTATCCGCACCACTGTAAGAAGCATTTATTTCGATTTCAACATCACTATCGTAGAAGTGGTAGAAGTACCGGGCCACATGGTTTACATCATACACCTGGAAGATGCAACAAACATAAAAATCATAAGAGTATCCGAAGAAGGCGATATGGATATCATGGAGGAATACACAAAAGCATAAGCGCTCCTGAGCAGATGTTTCATTCCTAAGAACCCTCAAACCCAAGATGCGATATGTCGCGGAATTTAGCGGTACCCATCGATGTAATCGTATTGTCTTCCAAAAGTTGCCCTACTCCGGGCAACTTTTTTTTAATCTCCCTCCATTGGGCAAGATGCATTCCCCAGCTGCACTAGGTTTTTCCACTCCATTTTAGTTTTTCTGTATATTTACCGGGCACCTAATTTTTTAAGTTTATGAAACCGAAGATATTGACAACATGGCTTCTTCTATCCTTTTGTGCTGCATTTGCACAACCCAGTTTGCCCGATACGATACAAACAAAAATCGGCCCCTTGACCATTCAACCGATCCAGCACGCAAGCCTGATCTTAACGGTAAATGGGGTATGCATTTACGCCGATCCTTCAGGAGCCGGAAATTATGAGGGTAAGGCCTCCCCGAATATCATTCTGATAACTGATATCCACGGAGATCACTTTGACGTCAAGACCATCGAAGCAGTCAAAACAGCGACAACAATACTTGTAGTGCCGCAGGTAGTTGCAGACAAATTGCCACCGGCGGATAAGGACCACCTCGTAGTGATTAAGAACGGAGATAATACTATGCAGGCGGGTATTTCCATAGATGCCATTCCGATGTATAATCTTCCCGAAAGCCCTACCGCCATGCATACAAAAGGAAGGGGCAATGGCTATATACTCAATATTGGCGGCAAACGCATCTATATTTCAGGCGATACACAAGGAATTCCAGAAATGCGCTCTCTGAAGGATATTGATATTGCTTTTGTGTGCATGAACCTGCCATACACGATGGATATAAAGGAAGCTGCTGATGCCGTATTGGCATTTAAACCCAAAATCGTATACCCCTATCATTACCGCGGACAGAACGGCCTGAGTGATGTGCAGGCTTTTAAGAGTCTTGTGGAAGCGGGTAATAAGAAAATAGAAGTTCGGTTGCGTAATTGGTATCCAGCAAAGTGATAATACCCAGGCTGGTGGCCTTATGAAAGCCGGTACCGATCAGAAGATTTTATCGGCAGCCGTCAGCAAAGAAGATCAGGAGAGGATCTGTTCTATGGCCAGCGCAATGGATTGGAGAAGACCCGCTTCTGGTATTTTCCCCGGGTTTTCTGGATAAATGACAGCCCGGTAATGCCCCTCTTCATCACGTTCAAACCGGACATCTGTTCCTTCGACAGAAACCTGAAACCGGTGGGTATAAGTGAAAACTTGTAGAGAAGCCTCAAATTCCCTGAGAGTGCCATTATACTGAACCGGAATGATGAACGAATCCTCCATACATGTATCAAATTAGGATATATTTCAAACGGTGATTTTCGACGAATTTATTTTTTGCTTGACGGTAGGCGGGCTGCCGCATGAAAGCCTGACCAAGTGCATTAGCCATTGAATCCATGGGTGGTTGTGCTTGGGAGAGAAAATGGGACAAATAAACACATATACAGATTGAAACTTTCCTGAACATTTGGTTTGAGTTGATTGAATTTCTTAAAAATAGGATAAAATCAATTCAGTTTTTGATGACCTTCAACAGCTTATTTATGAACATTCGAATAAAATGGAAATTTCTTTTGAGCAGTCAAAATGAAGAAAGGATTGGCTAATTGATGAACTTAAAAATCAACCCCACAGGTGATGGTTTCCACTATTTTTGTACAAGACTGGGCTTCATCCACCGGTTCAAAAGCCATATGGAACTCAGGTAAGCTGCCTAAAATCCATGTCATCATAGGTTTTTTTTGGGATTTTTTATATTTAACACATCCTCTGAAATGATTTTTGTAAATTTGGAGCCGCGTTCACCAGTGGTTTTAACAATTATGAATTTGACAACAGACATCAAATTTCTTCCTGACAGCAACCGGTATCTGTTGGTTTTGCCAGGCCAACTAACCAACGTATTGGATCTGAATGATGATGAAGGGAAGGCCATTCCCATAACCCATGAAAATAAAATGCAGTTGGAGTGGCTGTCCCAAAGGTTATTGTCGCTGTTCGGAAAAGTAAACGAGACCCTCGTCGCTAACCGGGCCACACTAAAACGGAAAAAATATTGGGCGGTCAGCATCATCTTTTTGTCAGTTTTGGCCGCCGTATTCAACCAGGAACTTGCCCGGCTTGCCCATACCCAGGTTTTCTATATTGAAGTCACCGCATTTGCGGTTGGCGCGATCTCCTGCTTGCAGTTATTTAAATATTTTGCAATGGGCTTTACAGATTTGGGAAGAGATTCTTTTTCCGATGTACAATTTGCGGAGATAAAAGAGCTTATTCGTAAAGACTACCTCCAGTAGTATTTCTTTTTTTTGGAATTGCGCAATCCTCCAGCTCGGAAGCAGCTTGATCCTATCCACCATCAGTGATTTCTTAAGAAGGGAACGGGAATACCCATTAAATCTGCCTATACGGACAGGGTGGAACTGATGAAGTTTGCCTGAAATTCTTTTTTCATAATTCTTAGAAAGCAAAGGCTTAACCCTATAGACCAGACAGACCAACCCATGTAAAAAAATCGCTGGATAAGACCTTCAGAATCGCCCCTCAAATTTGGAATGAATCGCAACATTATAAAGGACATCAGGATAAAACTAATAATAGATAACAGTCTGATTCCAAACCACTGTTTTCCTTTCCATAAGAATATGGCCAGCAATACACCGACATTCATCAACAGGGGAATCGGACCCAGCATCCCATGAAATGCATGATGCATGGGGAAAATAGCCGCCCAGAACATGGAAATGGATAAACTTAACAGGGAGAATATTGGAATCGCCTTAAGCCCAACCTGCCTGCAGGCATTATAAAAACCGAAAACAGAAAAAACACTAAGGAGGGCTACCAGTATTTCTGTTGCTGACATGAAAATTTCAGATCTTGTTCCAATAGCACCGAGTTCACTAACCACATTATGGAGATGATTATAATCACCATGTAGGAAACCCCCCGCAATCGTGATTATCCAAAAAAACAGCGGTGAAAGAATTCCGGTCCAAAGCAGCGAAATGGTGGAGATTACTCTTGTTCTTGCGAGGGCCATTGAAAAAATGAGCAAAATCCCCAATATGACCGGGATCATCACTTCTTTATGCAAAAATACCGGCTCATCGAATGTTGCAATTCGCATCGGAAAGGAACCCCTTTTTGTCATTTTTATTGAGAAATCATATTTATCTCCAGGGTGCAATACAAACGAAAGGGAATCCCTGTTGCTCAGGTAGACCACTCTTTGTTCATGGAAAGACCTTTCAAGGGTAAACACATCCGGTTCCGTCCAGGGTTTGGTATCAGGGTCGATATTCCAGACCGCCACTTGTTTCCCGTCGATTTCTATTTTTACGGATGTTGAATCCGAAAGGAGCACAGGCGTCTTTTGTTGCGAAAATCCAGCCTGTAGGCCAAGGAAGAATAAACAGATACTTCCGAATATTTTGGTCAAAATGATTTATTTATAGTATTAGACGGATTTGTCTTTAAAATGTTGCATCAACGGGCTCCTAATCAATCATAAAGAAAAAACATAGGCCAGCATGCTTTACCGGGAACAACGATGTTTAAAATGGTCCCTACGCCTGGCTTTAGGCTATATTTGCGTCCAATGACGTAATATGAAAAATATATTTGTGTTTTACCTGTATTTTTTTCTTCCGCTGCCTTTTTGGATTGAAGTGGTCTTCATTCCGCCGTTTCAACACTATTTTTCAAAAAATATGCTTTTATCCTTTCTGATGGCCTATATTCTTATTTATCGGTCCGTCGTAGTAGGGATTCGTTTAATTGAAACTAAAAAAATACCATGGGCTAAATTTTGGTACAATTTTATCCCTGGCTGGAATCGAAGGTATTTTGGTTTCATATTCTTCAATAAGGGCTAACCAAAATCGAATAGTTAACCCTTTCTGCTGACTCAAGGACAGAAAGCCGAACAACCATAGGATTTTCAAAGCTTATTTAATTCGGAAAATCATTTAACTATCCTTTTGATCTCGGCAATAAAAATAAACTCATTCGTTATTAAAACCCCGTTAAAAATTTCAGATCGATCAGTTTTAACATATTGATTGTTTTTTTGGGGCCTTGCATTTTTTTCACTCAGAATGAAATTTGGAGAGGTCCGATTTTCCAATGGAAAAATCAAACAAATAATCGCAAAACATATGGATAGCTTTAAAGTACAAGACCTTTTAGAAAAAGCATACGCCTTATTTAATGATAGGGACATGGAAGGAATCATCATGCTGATGGATCCCGAGGTACGCTGGCCAAATGGATGGGAAGGCGGCTACGTAGAAGGGCATCCTGGTGTAAGAGATTATTGGCAACGCCAATGGCGTGAAATAGACCCAAAAGTGTTTCCGGTTAAGATCAGCCAATTGGGGGATGGGCGGGTGGAAGTCATAGTGCATCAATTGGTGAAAGACTTAAAGGGAAATTTGCTGATAGATAACAGAATAAGGCATCTATACACATTTAAAAATGATCTAATAAAAAATATGGAAATAGAAAATTAGCCATTGATTAGTTGCATGATGTGAAGATGGCCTTGCGAATGTCCTTACAATATATTTTTATGGCTTCCATTATAATACCGACAAGGGGGATTGATTGGTCGAATATCAGTTTGGGATAAATCAGACTCTCATTATAAATCAAATCATCCCTAGTATGGTATGGTAATTCAGGCTTTAATATATAAGGAATGGGTGAGCAAAAAACCATCCTTGCTGTTCCCTGAAAGATTCGCCATCTCATTGGCGATACTGTCATAAAACACATTGTCTGTAGCATTGCTCGTCTCCGGCTGTCCGTGCTCGGCATACACTCCTTGAGCATATACCTCCCTGCTGATTTCTTCCGGAAATGCCACCTGGGTAACTAAAAGTGATTTTCCAGATGGGCTGTATATATGGAGATGGATATGCGGAGCCCGGCTGACATACCAACCAGGGTAAATAGAAACGAAGTATACCTCGCCATGTGTATTTGTTGTTTGTCTTCCCCTCAGATAGTGCTCTTTCCGGTGATCGGCGGCTTGCATACTCCCAGCTCCCATCGGAGGAGGTGGCCGATGGTCTCCCTTTGCTCCTGGAAAAGAGTCATCCGGAAAAGGTCTGCCAGGTCCTCCCGGGCCGCCTGGAGCTGGCATATTCATTCCACCAGGCCCTCCATGGTGTCCGTGCTCGTCCTTGCCTCCATATTCAGAATATTCACCTTTGCTGTCGCAGTGCCAAATATCTACGGTGGCATCCTTTAATCCGGCACAATTGTCATTGATATTGTATACTGCAATTTTTATGTGAAGAGGCGTACCCTTTCTGCCCGAGACAATATTCTGCGCGATCAGTGCGGCTGGATGATGCGTAGGAAATGGCCCTTCCGTCTCGACTGGTGTAGGCATGCAGGAATCAGTTGGAAGACGGGAATTGCCCAATATGGTAAAAGAAAAACCTGCCAAGGCCGATCTTTTAATGAAGTCTTTCCTTTTCATAGCGATTGTTTTTAGTTTTTTAATTTTCCTTTTTGATGACCAAAGCTATTGGCTTTCGCAATATCGGATTGGAAATTGATGCGAATTTCAAAAATGTTTCGACGCATAGTGAAAAATCAGCGAAGTAATATTTTGCAATCCCACAAAATGCAAGTACGATTCCATGCTTGATTTCAAAATGACGCTGGATATGGCATGATGGCCGCAATATTTTTGAGTTATGCATCATTGACTAATATTTTCTGTAATAGCCATCTTACCTTTGATTTCCGAACCATTGCCATTAATTTGAATTGATAAAATGAGCAGGTTGTTTTATTTCATGATGAAGCCAAATGGCAATCTGCTTCAGGCACATACAGATTCAGAACCTCATAAAATTGAAAAATGAAAAAACAAACAGTTGCAGCATTTTTAGTTTTATCCTGCAGTTTTTCTTTGCCTGCAAGAGCGCAGGATGGAAAATGGGAATTAGTTAAAACAGCTAATACTGCCCCAAATTGCAGTGAATGCGGTTTGGCCGCAGTTCAGGGAAAGATTTATTTATTGGGAGGGGATGGCGGCGGGCCAGCGGCAGTGGAAGCTTATGATCCGGCGACCAATACCTGGACTAAACTAGCAATGGCTCCCGTATTGATGCATCATTTTCAGGCCGTGCCTTTTCAAAATAAAGTGTATGTGCTCGATGCTTTTTCAAGCGGTGGATTTCCTGAACAGGTGCCCATGGCCAATGTGTACAGTTATGACACAAAAACAGATAGCTGGGAAATGGGTGGTGAGATCCCTGCAAATAGAAGAAGAGCGGGCGCAGGAGCTGTTGAATATAAGGGCAAATTGTACTTAGTAGCAGGTATCCAGCATGGGCATTCGAGTGGAACGACCAACATGTTTGACTGTTACGATCCTGCAACAAAAACCTGGACTTCTTTAAAGGATGCCCCGCATATCAGGGATCATTGCTCAGCCACTGTGATCAATGATAAATTGTACCTGGTTGGCGGCAGGAACACATCTTACCGCGACCCTGAAAATAAAGTGCCGTTCTTTGCCATGACCGTGTTATACGTCGACGTGTATGATTTTGCAAAGGAGGAATGGTCAACACTTTCATCTACCCTTCCTCGGGGTAGCGGAGGCGGAGCTGTCGTCAATTTAGACAATGTTTTATATTATATGGGAGGTGAAAGGGCGACTTCCACCGAGCGTAATGCCCCGCGCAAAAACACCTATTACCTTGATCCATCCACTGCAAATCCTTGGACCGAAACCGATAGCCTGAATAAATCACGTAATGGTATGCCTGGCACAGTGTTGAACAACAAAATTTATATAGCGGGAGGTTCTGGCGGTGGCCCTGGTGGCCCTGGAGGTCCTGGCGGGCCCCCTCCCGGGAATAACCGCAGCGGCATGCCGCCCCCCGCTGGCCAATCCGGAAATCAACCTCCTCCTCCTGGTAACCCGCCAAATGGGCCGGGACGCAATCAGCCGGTTGATTTGGAGGTATTCACTCTAAATAAGTGAATGGATTCAACATGATCAAGAAATTGTTGTAACCATGTGTTCAAACTAATACCTGGCAAGAAGCCCCATGGTAAATCTCCGTCTTGCATTAGCTATGCGGCCGATCTTAAGATTCTAAGAAGTGATGGTTAGTTTCCAGGAGCTTGAGTTGCACTGTCAGACAATGGAACACCTCTCTTCACCGCAAGGACAATTCGCTTCAAGCCGTCAATGACTACATTGGGTTGGTACAAATGGATCTCGTGGCCAGCGTCGACTGCGGTAATATGCATCGTGTTTGCACTCAAAAAGTCGAGGCGGTCCCCGGCAGCATCACGTGTTTTCAGAACAGAATCATTTGCTGCAGGGTCACCGGACAATACTAAAACTGGTAGCCTGCCCAGTGGAGGTTTTTTCCCCGCTTCTGTCTGCTCAAATTCCCGCAGGAATTCTTTGCGCCAGGACAACATGGCTTCAGGGCCCGTGGTAGTACTGTTCCATTTTTTCCAAAGCAGGATAGTTAGCCAAAGGCGCATCGCCTGTTGTTGAGCAGGAAGGCGATTGAATGGCTCGGTTACTACACTGGGTTTCTTACTACCATTGCTTGATGGAGGCATTGGATAAATCGACTTGATCTCATCTTCACTAAGATTCCAGAGCAAATCAGTCTTTTCTTTAACCACGAGACCAACACGGTTGCTGCTGTTGGAAAAGACAAGACCCGCAACCTCATCCGGATAAACCTGTTGATAGGCCTGGATAAATATTCCTCCTATAGACGCGCCCACCAGGATATAAGGTTTTTTTTCTCCGGCCGCCAGAATTAGTTGGTGGAGATCACGGATTGTCTGTTCTACCGTCTCGTCTGCAGGACCTGGATCGCTCCAACCCAAACCCGCCCGATCGTAGGAACAAACCCTGGTTGTAGACTCTATCCCCGATTGTACCAAAAACCAGTCGATGGCAAATGCACCGCCACCAGCTTCCAGGATGATGGTAGGACTTCCTTTTCCGGAGCAAAACAGATGCAGCTTTCGCCCTCCCACATCTATAAGTTTACCGGGAGCTGGGTAGGTACTGTCTATTGGATTTACCTGACCAATGGCGAGCTTCGACATGATAATTAATATCATCCATATTTGATTTCTCATGAATTTTCAATTGAGCACTAAAAATAGCATGGCTTTCTACAGTAAAATAGAACAGAATTAGCTGATAGGTTTTAAATTTGGCTATAATTTTTGGTAGGCATGAGGAAGAAGGCCGGTCAGACACTTGAAAGTTCTTGTGAAATGGCTTTGGTCCGCAAAACCGCATTCATATACAATTTCTGTTAGGGATTGCCTGGAAGTTTTGATGAGGGTCAGCGCTTTTTCAATCTTTAATTTCCGAAGGTATTCGCCAAGTGTACAGGAATGGTATTTGTGAAATTGACGCGATAGGGTAACAGGATGGACTTTAGCAATGGATGACAATGCATTCAGGGATAATCGCCGGTCCCAGTTACCCCGCAATACTTCCTCAATGTCAGAGACCCAGGAATAATGTTTTTTCCCATCTAAGGAATTCGAAGCCTGTTGGAGCAGATCAAGTAAAAGCATACTGACAGATAAAGAGGACTGGTCATCTTCCCCTGAACGGTAAAAAGTGATTTTTCCGGGAAGTCTTTCAACAGCCAGATTTTTGCGTTTCTCCAAACTGCCACCTGCAAGTACAAGGCTAATATGAGGATTTTCGTGATAATGAAGTTCTTCGTATCGCTCTGCCAGGGGGTAAGAAGTCATAGAAACGACAATATGGCCATCGCTCATGGATTTATCCAAACTGGCTAAGTATTTTCCTTTCTGAAGTGAAAGCATCCACCTAAAATTAAAGATAAGTATGTCACCAAAAGAAATCTGTTGGACGATTATCCATTAGAAATAAGGGGGCCTTACAGGTTTCAAAATGGCATATTTAGTATACAAACCTTCTTATAGATTTGATTTGTTTACTATCTCTAATCCACTGGTATTCCCTGGGTTTAGCTTAAGGGCTTTCCCGTATTATTGTTCGCCGGTGATTTATTTCCTTTTTTCTTATAGCTCAAGGCAAGACTATCCCTAAAAAGAGCTAAAAACCCTAAGCCTGCTTTGCGTCTATCCGATTTGAATTTCCTGTTGTTCGATGGCTTCATGAAGAAGAGGCTCAGCAGTCACGATCCAATGGGCAACGAGGGCTCCCCGAATCTTCCAATCAGAACCGTCAAGTTGCATAGAAAAGAAATGGCGGTTTCCGCGTTCGTCGCTGACATCAATCTGGTAAATGGGTTCTGTAGTGTTTTGCAGCTTTCTGAAATTAAATTCTTTTAAACTGCCGGCGGTTTTTATATTGCAGGAGAACTGAATGTTTTTTACGATAATCATAAGGAGTTTTCTAATTCGGATGAAAATACAGATTATTCTTTAGGGCTGCAATTTTAAATGAAAGTATAACCTAAAAATGATCAAATGAGCGCAACCCATTTAGAGCCGGCGAACCTTACGCAGCATTTCCAGGTGCAAGCTGCGAAAGTCTTTGATGCCTGGATTAAACCTGAAATGATCAGGTTATGGTTATTTAAGAGCCCGGAAAGCGAGATTATCGATGTCGAGATTGACGCCCAACCCGGGGGCAGGTTTTCGATACTTGAATACAATAAGCAAAAAGAGTATATCGATCATTTTGGAAAATACCAGCAGATCAGCAGGCCTGGCCTCCTGGTCTTCTCCTTAAAAGTCCCCAAACATTTTTCGGGGGAAACGCGTGTGGTTGTTCAAATTAAGGAGGAAACAGACGGATGTTTGCTTACACTCACCCAAACCGGTGTCGAACGTGAAAAGACGGAAGACCATTGGCGCTATATTTTGACCCAACTCAAAACTATTCTTAAGCCTTAATATTTCCTATTGACATGTCCGGTATCCCGGTATAATGATCAGTGCCCCGAATGCTCAATTCCATTTTTCGAAGATGGGATGATCAGGAAACAAAATTTATCAGGCCTGATACTTTTAAGGCTTGACTTAGCTATCAATTTTTGAACGGATCCTCGTGAGTTGGAGATTTGTCAGCGGAGCAACGACCAGGGGTACTTTTTCAATCACAGCTTGATTGCTGTCAATTCCATAGGCTGCACTGTCAGACCTTGCTAGTCTGATGATACTGAAATAACTGTTCAAGATAAACCCTTCCCTGACAGAAAATTCGTTGTCATACGAAAGAAACCTCTCCAAAATAATAAATCTGAAGTCTCCCAATCCATCCTGGTTCACCGAAGGATACTGGTTGGGGATAATGATTTCCTTATCGCTAACCATTTCTTTTACAACCTTTTTGAGCATCACACCAATCCGGGGTTGCACCCTGAATCCCAGCCGGAAATTTACACGGATGATTTTATCTTTGAAAATAGGCTCAACTTCATATTCCATTGTGAAAGGATCATCTGCCCGGTCAATATTGATGAGCCAATAAAAATCTGCTCTTTTTGCATTGTTATTGAAAATGGAATCCAAAATCCTTTTCTCAATTTGCATGTGACCCGTTGATTTTGTCAGATAAATCAAGTGGGTCGAGTATTTAGGAATGCTGTGATCTTTTTCTATATTCTCAAAAAGAGGAAGATATTCTTTCAGGTCTACATAGTTGAGCATGCGAAGGGTGATTTTCCTTGCGTAATACCAGACGTACATGGTTGTGATCAGGCCGAATTCAAAGACCAGGAAGAACAATCTTTTCAAAAGCTTAACCGCATTGGCTACAAAAAAAGAGGATTCCACACAGACAAAAACAGTGACAATAGCCCCCACGATCCAAAAAGGATAATGTTTCACATACCTCAAGAAATAAAACATCAGAATGGTGGTCATCAGCATAGCAATGGTAATGGAAAACCCATAAGCCGCAGTCATCGCCTCGCTGGTCCTGAAATAAAACACTACTAAAAGGCATCCTACGAATAATATCCAATTAATACTGGGAATATAGATCTGCCCCCTGATATTCGTTGGATATTTGACTTTCACCCTGGGCCAGAAGCCAAGGCTGATCGCCTCGCTGATCAGCGTAAACGAACCACTGATGAGGGCCTGGCTGGCGATGATGGATGCAACCGTCGCGATCAACACACTTGGTAATAAGAACCAATTGGGGACGATTGCAAAAAAGGGGTTAATCCCTCCCAAATCGGTCTTTTGCTGAAGGAGCGCCCAGGCGCCCTGGCCCATATAATTCAATACTAAACTGATTTTGACAAAGATCCAGCTCACCTGTATGTTTTGCCTTCCGCAATGGCCCAAATCTGAATAAAGCGCTTCTGCTCCTGTCGTGCATAGAAAAACGGCGCCAAGCAGCCAAAAGCCTTTTGGATGTTCGGTTAATAATCGAATGCCATATACTGGATTGAGTGACCCCAAAATGTCAGGATAATGTATGATTTGAGAGAAACCTAAGACTCCCAACATGGAAAACCACAAAAACATGATTGGTCCAAAAGATCCGCCGACAATTTTTGTTCCAAAGCGCTGGAAAATAAAAAGCAATAACAGGATTACCAGGACTATTTCAAGCACCAGATTGTTTCCAGGAACGATATGCTGTTCCAATCCTTTTACCATGCCTAAACCTTCAATGGCGGATGTGACAGTGATCGGCGGTGTAATGATACCATCTGCCAGAAGGGTACCCGCGCCGATTATAGCGGGCAACACCAGTCTTTTCCCATATCTTCTTACCAAGGCATAAAGCGAAAAAACTCCTCCCTCCCCATGGTTATCCGCCTGAAGGGTAATGACCACATATTTGAATGTGGTTTGAAGGGTGAGTGTCCAAAAAATACAGGAAATGGCACCGAAAACCAATTCTTTATTTACTGTGCCCCCGTCTGTGATGATGGTTTGAAAGGTGTACAGCGGCGAAGTCCCGATATCTCCATAGATAATCCCGAGGGCAATCAATAAACCCGCATATGAAACCCCTTTATATTGAGTGTGATGCTGAGAACTCATCTTCCAATAAAATTACAACATTCCGGTTTTATCGATCCTGTTCTCATTTTGCCAAGAATAATCATTTGGCGGATCATCAAAAAAAGTCTGGATACAAAACAGGAATCCATGCTCTTACAAAAATCATGTGATCCCTTCGCTAATAATTTTTTTGACATTTTCATGTTCCGCCATATATATCCCGATGATAAAGGCAATCAAGAGTGCATTGCCGATATATATATTCCGTCTGAAAACATAAAACGATAAAAACACAAGAACAAGCGACGAGAGCGATGGATTGGTTTTACGATCCGTGTTATAAAGTTGAAGAACCTGGAAAAAATAGTGCTGATCCTCTATACCAGGGTTTGTTGGACAAACTTTTCATATGACAACTGTTGGGGGTAAATCTTTTGTAATAATAGGACATTCTGGAAATCAAAAACAGATTAAACCTGAAATCGCTTGAAAATCAAGGTTTCCAAGTCATTTGCCCAATGTAGGGTTGATCGTTCTGAAAAATTTGCTTGAGGAAAAATATATTATTAAATTTACGTAACCACTTACGTAATTAACATTTATGGATTTTTATGAACGTACTGGGAAAATGGCTCTCGGCAGCCGTCTTCGCAGACTGAGCGAAAGGGTCACTGAACAAGCTTCTGAAATTTATGGGCTTTACCAGGTCAATCTCCAGCCAAAATGGTTCCCGGTTTTTTATGCACTTTCTGACGGCGAAGAAAAATCGATCACGGATATCGCAAAGGAAATCGGTCACAGCCATCCTTCTGTCAGCCAAATAGCCAAAGAAATGAGCGCCTTTGGATATGTCACAGAAAATAAAGGTAGTGAAGATGGCAGGAAAAATTTCCTTGTCCTGACCAGGCGCGGCATGGAAATCCGCGACAGGATGAAGCCTCAGCTGCAGGACGTGCAGGGGGCCATTGAGGCGGCCATGCAGGAAACCGGCCATGATCTCTGGCGCGCCATAGGAGAATGGGAATTTTTGTTGGAACAAAAAAGCCTGCTGCGGCGTGTGCAAGAGGTGAAGAAACGAAGAGAAAGCGCCTTGGTACAGATCGTCGACTTTAGCCAAGGTTACCAGCAAGCTTTTAAACAACTTAATGAGGAATGGATTACCCGCTACTTTGAGATGGAAGTAGCGGATCATCAATCATTAGACCACCCCAAGGAATACATACTGGATAAAGGTGGTTATATTGCGATGGCCTTGTACGAGAGCGAGCCCGTGGGTACCTGTGCCATTATTCCAATGAGCGGAAAGGACCATTACGAGTTGGCAAAAATGGCCGTCAGTCCAAAGGCCCAGGGGAAGGGTATTGGGCGGATGCTCGGAGAGGCTTGCATTATTAAGGCAAGGGAGCTTGGTGCAAAAAGCATTTTTTTAGAGAGCAATACAAGACTAAAGCCTGCCATCAACCTCTACCACCAATTGGGTTTTAGCAAAATTACCGGACCGCCTTCCCCATATGAACGCTGCAATATTCAAATGGAACTTCGTTTAACCTGAAGTCGAAAAAGCAGAGCCTCGAAAACGGGTGGATACCAGCATAAAATCAATGAGCACAAATGAATTGGCAACCCAGTTTAACTAATGACCTGGTGATACTCCGGCCACTCCAACCAGGAGATATCGATCATCTTTTTGATGTGGCTTCAGACCCGCTGATCTGGGAACAGCACCCCTCCAAAGAACGCAGTCAAAGAAAGGGTTTTGAATTATTCTTTGATGAAGCCTTGGCTTCGAAAGGTGCGTTTGTAATTATCGACAAAATTTCTGGAAAGATTATTGGGTCTACCAGATTCAGTCCTGTGATGGGAAATAAAAATGCCATTGAAATCGGATGGACCTTTCTTGCCAGAAAATATTGGGGAGGAGTTTATAATAAAGCCATAAAAAAGCTCATGATGGACTATGCTTTCACCCTTGTTGACCATGTACTTTTTTTTATTCATGAAAATAATTTCCGGTCCCAAAAAGCAGTAGAAAAAATAGGCGCAGAAAGAATAATGCAATTGGACAATGTGGATCTTTTACCAAGGCCCAATGCATCAGTAATATACAGGATCCATAAAAATCAGAATATATCCCGGACTGAAAAAAAATAAATGGAGCAATCCGGATTCATGATAAAGCGATTCTGCCGCATCATGGATAATTATTAAACTGGCTTACAATATAGACACAAGGGAACGGAGGTATTTTTTAGAAGATCTTTTACTGAACAGAAAACCTGTAATAGGAAACACTCTGGTATTGCTCTCCAGGCTTGAGTACCGTCGAAGGAAAACCGGCTTCATTCGGCGAATCCGGAAAATGCTGGGTTTCCAGGCAAAAGGCTGTTCTGAAGTCATCTTTACCCTTTCGCAGGATGTTTTTCCCCTGCATCGCATTTCCGCTATAAAATTGAAGGCCTGGTTCTGAGGTCCAAATTTCCATTTTAATCCCGGTTTTATCTCCAACAACCGTGGCTGCCCATTTAAGCCCTGTATCATTTAGGACAAAATTATGATCATACCCCCTCCCATATTGGAGCTGGTTATCAGGTTGATTGATGGCTTGACCTATCTCATGGGTTTTTGTAAAATCAAAAGGCGTTCCCTTCACCGCCTCGATAGCACCCGTCGGAATAAGTGTGGAATCCACGGGCGTAAAGGCATCTGCATTGATTTGCAGCAAGTGATGTTCGATACTTCCGCTGTTTTCTCCGTTCAAATTAAAAAAAGCGTGATTGGTCAGGTTGACCACAGTTATCTTATCCGTGGTTGCCTCGTAGGCGCATTTCAATTCATTTTTGACTGTCAGGGTATAGGTTACTTTTACATGAAGATTACCAGGAAATCCCTCTTCACCGTCCTTTGACAAATAATTAAATTCAATCGCGCTATCACCTACCTGCCGGGCCGACCAGGTTTTATATTGAAAACCATTTTTCCCTCCATGCAATGCATTCGGGCCATTATTAATCGTTATTTGATATGATTTTCCGTCCAAGCTAAACCTGCCTTTGGCAATCCGGTTACCATATCTTCCGATTGTCGCTCCGAAAAATGGCTCAGTCGATTTTTGGTAATCATGGGCACTCACGAATCCGATAACTACTCCTGTTGACCGGTGGTCCTTATCAGGCACGGAAAGATGCATTAGCCTTGCCCCATAGTCTGTAAATGCTGCATCCATACCATGATGATTTCTCAATATGTAGATATTGGTATTTTTTTGAGCAGAGCTTTGATCATGAATAATCAGCAGACTGGAAAGGAACATCAAACTAAAAACAGCATTTATTGGTATCATACACTTCATTTTCGCCAGGATCGGAGCAGCTGGCTGCATGGACTTTTCATTTTGATTCCTCAATTCCTGCTTTCCAAAAACTTCCTTCAAGAAGTTCGCCGCTTCTTTTGCGTGTAAAAGCCAGGGCCTTGGTTACCACCTCGCTAAAATTCTTACCGGTAAATAAACCTTCGCCTAAATGACCAATCACCACGTATAGTTCCCACTTATTATCCTTGAACCGGAACCTGCATTCAGAAGTCATGGCTAAAAGCACTTTCAATTTAGTGGTTGATCTCATGGAAGTACAAAGATCGGGTATGTAGAGTAATGGTCTTCAGGTTTTGCATCCTTTAAAGATACCGCCTGAACTACCCTGAGAAAACGCCAAGCGATAAAAAGGTAAAACCTAAAAGATAGCTTGGCCGGTTCATCCAGATCAGAATCGCCGTGATCGCTGCCGAGACTGGATTTACTGAACCTAAGTAAAAAAGCCATTCGATTGAAAATCGCAGCTCCAGTTTTCAAAAGAGGAGCCCGCTTCACCGATATGGCTTTTTTACCACCTTCAACTTTCTGAAAGATCCACTCTATGGCGCCAGGCTTTGTCCGGCATCTCCCATCCCTTGCGTATTCATGTCTTTTCGTTTAAATAAGGAGAGGTCCATTTTCCCAAAATGATATGCGAATACCAAGCGGACAAGCTGCGGATCCTTTAGGCGGTCGAACTCTTGGCTGAAGTATGGACTTTCACTGAACTGGTCCGACCAGCGGGTCCGGAAAATATCCGACACACTGAGCGTAAGGGAAGCAGCGTTATTTTTAAGAAAAGTCTTTTTCAAGGCCATATCCACACCATAAAAAGACTTGATATATCCCTGTGAGGCACTTTGGGTCGATGAAGTCGGAGGACCGAAGGACTGACCCCCTGTATTCACCGGGAGGTTGGTCTTGGATTGATAAGTTGCCGTGAGCTGTAGCGTAATATTGGCTGGCAACTTAAAATTATTATTGAATTTGCCAAACCAGCTCCAAATCGCAGACTGTGAAGGTTGATTGAGGTTATTGGTATTGATCATGGAATTGTACACGTTCAGATTAAGAGAGAGATCCCACCACCTGGTAATATTGTCTGTGGTCGTGGCCTCAGCCCCATAGTTATAGCTGTCGTTCGCGTTTTCATAAGTGTTAATAAGCACTTTCTCCCCGACCGGATTAAGGGCCGTATCCTGAAAGCGGGTGATCAGGTTGGTGGTATAATTATAATAAACCGATAACAGTAAGGTATTGTTATGCGGAAAAGTTTTCAAATAAGAAAGTTCAAAATTTTCCGTGAACTGTGGCACCAGCTGAGGATTTCCCCTTGTGATATTCAAGGTATCCGCATAGTTCGTGTAAGGGATCAGTTGGAAAAAAGAAGGCCTTGATATTTTGCGGGTTCCACTGAACTGGATTTCATTACCCTTCCCAAATTTTTCACTCAAAAAGAGGGAGGGGAAAAAACTTAAAGGATAGTTGTTGCCGAAATGCTCGTTAGTGGATATAAGCTGACCGGTGTAGTTGGAACTTTCCCCCCGGAGGCCAAGTTGGTATCCAAAATTCTGGATGGCACTTGTAAAGTTCAGGTAGGCAGCATATACATTGCTGGTACTGCTGTAATTACTGGCCGCTAAGGTGTCCAGCAAAAAATCACCTTTGCCATCTCCCGAATAGGTATTATTATCATTTGTAAGGTTTTGAATGCTCACGCGCAAACCAGCCTCTAGTTTCGATTTAGCGCTCAGTGGATCAGAATAGTCACTTTGAATCGTCAGAAACCGAGGATTGGCTATCGCCAAAGTTTGCTGCTGCGTGGTGAAACTGATATTACTGCCTGGAAGACCTGTGTAATAATCAGTCAGATAGTTTGCTGTACTGGTTGCATTAGCAGCGAAAAAGGAACCGTCTGCTGTCCAGGATTCTCCTGCTTTTGCAAAAGTATGCTTCATGCCTGCCTGTGCTCCATATACGTTCACAGCCAGATTGGAATTCGAATATCGCGTACTATACTGCGATGGGCCTGCACTGCCACTAAAAATACTATCAGTTTGAAGCTGTGAAACTTCACTGGGTTTTATCGAACCATGCACCTGAATATAAGATGCCGAAATGGTCGTCTTATTACTGACAAAATAGTCAGCTCCGATTTGTCCAAATAAAAATCCGCCGCCGTTATGGGTTATATCGTTTTCCAATAGTCTGGTACTCGTATCTGTGGTTAAAGTAGTTAACCGGTTGGTATTTCCCGTGGTTTGGCTTCTGTTCTCGTTAATCAGGAAAGTGCCCGTGAAGTTGAATTTATTTTCCCTAACGTTAAAGCTAGCTAGTCCATTCGGTGCTCCGTGTGAATCGATTCCCGCCGATAAATTACCATTATATCCATTTTTCCGGTTCTTTTTCAAAATGAGGTTCAGAATGCCACCTGCCGCAGACGCGTCATATTTTGCAGAAGGATTGGACATGACTTCCACACTTTCTATCGCATCGGCAGGTATCTCATCCAAGGAAAGGGTTGTCGGTCTGCCATCGACATAGATTGTCGGAGCATTCCCCCTAAGGGTGACATTGCCATCAATATCTACATTTACTGAAGGGACATTCCGCATGACATCGAGCGCAGTTCCGCCCGCGCTTACAATATTTCTTTCCACATTGAACACCTTTTTATCCAGTTCAAGTTTCATTGGCGGGGTCTTCCCGGTAACGACTACCGCACTCATCGTTTGTATATCTACATCCAGCTTGACCTCACCCAGATCTTTGTCAAAAGATGGGATATTCCCATAGGGAGAAGCATTGCTCTGTCCCCCCACTGCAGCGGTTGACGCTAAAGGAACAATCCTAAAGGGCAAATCCTTGCTCTTATACCCTGTGGCCGAAACCCTAAGCACCAAGGGAGTGGCAATAGGAAGGTCTTCAAAATTAAACTCACCGCTGGATTTGGTATCCATCCCTTTAAGCAAAACCAATTTCTTTTTCTTGCTTACGGTGTCAGTGACGGATTTTAGAATTAGTGCAGAAGCTTGCACCATCGGCTTGCCTGCTGAATCGGTCACTTTACCGAATGCCCGGCCAATAGTCGGAGGCGCGCCGCCTGGACCTTTTTTTGTCGGAGGGGCCTGGGCCACACTAAAAAAGGCAAAAAGAGATGAAAAGACGATAGTAAAGGTTATTTTTCTCACAAAATTTATTTTAAAGGCAAATTAATTTTTTGAATCATCCCTCAAAATAGTCTTTACGCAAACGGGCGAAAAAGAACGGCGAAAGGCGTTTAATATTCGGTGAAATGTTCGCCGGTACATATAGCTCGGCTGCGTTTGCCCAAAACCAAAAAATCAAACTATGTAAAATGAATTGACTGAATTTGGACAGGATTTTGGAAAAATCATACTTTTTAATTGAAAGCGACTTCATAAAGATGAGATTGACAAAAGATCTGTTCATGGCAATGCCTTATAGAAACGATGGCAGTTGAATGTTTTGGAGGAGTTCCTGATATCTGTACATGGTGAAACGAGAAAAATTAATGATTGGAATAGGTCTCGTTTTTAAAGCCATCCGGCGGTATAGGAAAAGTTTAACAATTCACGGGAAATTCTAAGATGAAAAAAATAGATATTTAATTTCTATTGGACTTCTTAAAAACCTAAACCAAATGTATGAAGCTCCCAATCATTTTTTGCACGGTCCTGCTCTTCCTTTCTGCTAAATCCGAAAACTTGACCTTTTGTAGCGCCGTGACTTATTCGAGCATTTCATCGCCCGCTTCTGCCGAAGAAAATCATGAGCCTCAAAAAAAGCCGCACAAACAAAGAGCGTTATATTACAAGGGAAAGGGAACGATGGGCTTTTTGTTAACTCTGGCATTGGGTCCTGTAGGTTATATTTCGGTCCACCTTTTCTCCAACAATACTGCCATGAGGGAAAAAGCCAAAGATGGCATGTTGATTTGGTTCGGTTGCGCTTGTTTGAGCGCAATAGTGGCAGGTGCAATCATTTCCAAACAATCCGCGGGACAGGCGATTATTGAACTCCTAGAAGGCATAGTCCAAAATATGACTTTTTAAAAGGCTTCACGGGTTAAAATGAAAAAGCAGGATTCTTAATTGCCGACAGGGGGTGTCAATCATTCTAAAATCGCCGAAACAAACTAAATATTGTTTGATTGTGTAGACCAACTCAATAGAAGTTAATAAGGCTCCTGACAATTTCCCTCAAAAATGAAAATCTCAAGGCTGGACACTTATCGTTTGGAAAAAAGGCTGCGGCCATTCTGGGAAGAATTAGTATATAAGTTGAACAGGGGGATATCAATGAGCAAATCAAGCCCGTAACGAACATAAAAATTTTTGTCTTCATTGATATCCGTGGCGCTGATGCTCCTCAATTGCGGGCCCACCTGTGCACCCAGACCGATACTCAAGGGGCATTTCCCAAAGCCAAAATATAAATAGGCACCGGGGGCAACTATATTTTTTAATTGTACGGTAGCAGCCGTGCTGCTGCTGTCATTTTGAAATCTGAATGCAGCAAGCGCGCCAATATCAATCAGTGGAATAAACAGGGTAATGCTTTTGCCATTGGGGTTTTTCAGGTTATTGCTTCTCCCAATATTACCAAAAGTGAATGCAAAACCCACAGGGGCTGTGACCCCGCCTGACCATGAGTTGGCTCCCTTTTTCAGGGCAGCCAAATGTTCAATACCAAAAAACCCGCCTCCATAGGCATTTATGGAAATTCCGAAATAGGAATTCCGCTGAACCAGGGCACTGCTGGCGGGCAGGGCAAATGCCTCCAATGCATTTTGTACCTCGTCTGAATTCTTGGCTGTCACCACATTTGCTGCAAAAGAGACGTATTTGATAAAATTTTGAAGCGCCGTGTCAAGGCCGGGAAATTGACCTGCAGGAAGGATATCAGTAATATACTTTAATAATCCTATTATCGCAGCATTATAGCTTCTAACAGAAATGTCATGGGCGATGTCTGTGATGTCCGCACCATAACTAAAGATTTTTTCGAGAGCTGGTGGAAATGAAAGCTCTGGATTGATGAGCTGAATATTTTCTGCCGCAGCCCATAATACCTTTTCGGATTCAAAGACGGCTGTGTAATAAGTGCTCAAATCGCTTTCTCCTTTTTTCTTCGCTACCGATAAATCATTCATGGCTGAAGAAAGACTGGCTCCATTTTGAATTAATGCACTCAGATAAGTAATGATACCGGAGGCATCTCTTGCAATAACAGCCTCAACCTCGGTCGAGTTTATCACGACCTTTTTATTGTGGATCTGCTGCCATATTAAACCAAAATAAAAATTCTTTGTGATGGAATCGGATAAAAGGGAATCCATCTGACCTAACCGGATATAATTTATCCCGGCCATATTATTCCTCATGCTCCTGCTCAGAATGGCAAATAAATTGACCCCACCCCTGATATCTGCCTCTGTGGTCAGGTCGCTATCCAACCAATTCGATAAATAATTCCGGACTACTGTATCCACGAGGTCGGGGAATTTCTGCCCCGAAATCAACCCGTTTCCAATGGTCGCAGATGAAAGGAAAATCTTTCCAACGTTAGAGGCGAAGAATTTCTGCAGGACCCTTATCCTGTTATTAACCTTCATATCGGTCCCATCTGTAGATAGGTTATTGAGTTTTGGAATATTGGATAGCAGGTTATGCAGGTCTTTATCAAAAGCTTCCCTCAGCGTGTTGAGGATATTGGCATAATCGGTAGAAGCAAAATGATTTACGAGGAGGTCCGTATACGGAAAAAGTGTTTTAAGCTCCGGGCACTTCTGGTCAAGAAATACCTGGAATTTCTCAAAAAAATAAGTGTTCAAGTCCTGCTTTACCCTTGATACAATCAATTTTGCCAGACCATCGGCAAATGAGGTGACATTCACTCCACCCGCTTGGCTAATCACGCTTCCCAGATAGGAAGCGCTGATCCGTTTAATAGAAAGATATGGTGATAAAAAAGGATTATCTGCAAAAGCATGAGCAATCCTCTCGGTGGAATTAAACGGAATTCCTGTTCCTGCGCTATCCGTATAAGGTTGCAGGATCTTTAGCGCGCGATTAAAATCTTTAAAAAAGGGGCCGGTCGCAGCCATTCTTTCCCGCTCAACATTATTCGTATCGATATGCAAAGCAACAGTTCCATTCAAATCCGCCTTTAAGGCCAATGCATCATAATAGGCTGTCTGTGGATAAGCTTCTTGAAAAAAGAATTGACCGAGTATATACAATAAGGCTGCTCTTATTTTCATTTTTAATGGTTTCTTTTATTTCAGCCAATCTCCCTAACAGAAATTGCATGGTCTCCTGACCGATCAACCCGGGCCTGTCAAAATTAACCCAAATATTATGGTACGATTGCGGGCAATATACCAGGATTTGCCCAGGTGCGAAGGTTTTTTATGGGTCCTTCCGTCAAAAAATTTAAAGAATAATAATCCTTCTGCGCTGCCACGATTGTTTAATATATTGATGAAAGGATCCAATGCGACATTTCCCTCTATTTTTTGATGGACCCAAAGCGTTTTGACAATGGAACCGGGCATATGCCAGCAGCATAATATTGCGACTATTTTTTTAAGTGTGATAAAGACCTAATATTGTACATTATCCTGCTTAAGGAAAATATTCAAAAGGGTACCTTTAACCACCAATGATAAGGTATGAAAATAAAAATCCCCATATGGACCATCGCTTCCCCCATCTGTGCATGGCTTCTGTTTGCAGGAAAGGGACTTGGGTTGGGAAGTTTTTACGTAATCCTGTTAGGCGCAGGGTTGATTGTAACAGTTCTGGCAGCTGTGCATCATGCTGAAACTATAGCCCACCGGGTTGGCGAACCATTTGGCGCCTTGGTATTAGCAGTGGCCATAACGACTATAGAAGTAGCATTGATTATTTCATTGATGCTTTCACCGGGCCATGATACCACTACCTTGGCCAGGGATACGGTGTTTGCTACCGAGATGATCATCATCACAGGGATCGTTGGTGGTTGCCTCTTGCTGGGCGGCCTGAAATTCAGAGAGCAAACATTCGGATTGGACGGCGTGAGTGTTGCGCTTACCGTATTAACAGCAATTTCTGTTCTCACCTTGATCCTCCCTAATTATACCACTAGTGTTCCAGGACCTTTTTATAACAGAACACAACTCGCCTTTGTGGCCTTGATCTCGCTTATCCTCTATGGCCTTTTCTTGTTTATTCAAACCAAAAGACACAGGGAATACTTTTTGCAAAAAGACGATGAGCACAAGGAAACTGCGGTTGGGTCACCATCAAATGCAACAACTGCAGTGAGCAGTATATTTCTTTTGATAAGTCTCTCTGCAGTAGTCATCCTTGCAGAATCACTTGCGCCAGGAATTGAATCAGGAGTAAGTAAGATCGGGGCACCCCATTCCTTGGTTGGTATTATCATCGCGATGGTAGTATTGTTGCCGGAAGGCCTTTCTGCGCTCCGGGCTTCGAATCATAATCAGTTGCAGTCAAGTTTGAACTTAGCGTTGGGTTCTGCGCTGGCAAGTATCGGTTTAACGGTTCCTGCTGTGTCTTTTGTATGCCTGCTTGAACATATTCCCCTTACGCTTGGCATAGATGTCAAATCAACAGTCCTTTTTCTGTTGTCCCTTTTTATCATTTTGTTATCGCTTAGGACCGGGCGCACAACTTTGTTACAAGGTGCAGTATTGCTGGTCATTTTTGTTGTCTATCTTTTCATCACCATCGTTCCTTAACTTCTTCACCCGCTTCAACGATTATATAGCAATCCAAAAGACGGTAATCCTAAAGTTTTAAAACGAGTCTCCTGGTTTTATTTTTAGTGACCTGATCAGTGATGAGGATATAGTAAGGCCCCCTGGCAAGTTGAGCTGTCAGAAGCAGGTAGGTGCTGGAAATAGATTGGATAGTTTGCAATGACCTTCCCGTGACATCATACAATTGTATCATCACCGGATTGGCGCCATTGTTTTCGATTGTCAAATGATCCGACGCAGGATTCGGGAAAATCTTGACGTTGGGTGTGGTGAGGTCATCAGTCGTTACAATCTGCGGCGCTGAAAAACTGCTTACACAGCCAATATGATTGGTTTGCAAAGTATAGGAGCCAGCAGCCTTAGGCGTAAATGTCTGACCCGTCGCTCCGGGAATAATGCTGTCATTTAAGAACCATTGGTTACCATTGACAGAATCTGAACTGAGTACGCCATGGAGAAAATTGATCATAGGCACGACCCCTGATGAGCCAGTTATTGTGACCGCGGCTGATTGGGAAGAACAATTGCCTCCGAAGCTTGCCACTACTGTATAGTTGCCCGGAGCAATTGCAGTGTAAGTCAGTCCTGTTGCTCCCGGAATGGCCACGGTATCCAGATACCATACATTTCCTGTATCTACAGATGATTGAAGCAGAACCGTCCCAGTGCATAAATTCGTGTTATTATAGCTAATGACTGGAACAGGGGGAATGGCAAATTCATTGACAATGACAGCAGTGGAAAATACCTGGCAGGCACCGGCGCCCACAGAAACAATATAATCACCGGAAGCCGAAGCATTATAGCTCGGGTTGTTTTCTCCGAATAAGGCCTGGCCATCGAAGTACCATTGGTTTCCCGTTGGTACCGAGGATTGAAGCAAAACCGATCCTCCCTGGCAAATCGTCAGTGAACCCGTAACACTGATCACCGGATTGGCCTGGCTTCCCGAACTGCTGACGATAGTAGGTAAGGATTGACTTGAACAAAGCCCCGTATCCCCGAGCACGGTATAATTGCCTGAAGCGGAAACGTAGAGTTGAGGCAGGGTATCTCCGATCAGTGCCACTCCATTTTGGTACCATTGATTTCCACTCGACAAAGAAGAAGTAAGCAGCGTACTATCCCCGGCACAAATGGTTACTGTTCCTGAAGGACTGATCGTTGGCTGCGGTGATGAACCAATGGCCGTTACGGTAGTTACCGCGGAAACCGCTGCGCATTGTCCAGCGCCAGTCACCTGCACTGAATAATTTCCGGCCGTACTAACTAAGATAAAGGCATTTGTATCGCCTGAAACCGGTGAATTATTATTCAACCACTGATTACCTGATGCAGCTGAAGAATATAAGGTATCAACGTCCCCGGAACAGGAATTGAGAATCGTTCTTCCTGATATGGTAGGGACGGGAGGAACCGGATTGACAAATACGGCAACCGGGTCCGAAGTAGCCGAACAGCCTACTGCATTGGTCACCTCCACTGTGTAGTTTCCAGTGGTAATGAAGGTGGGATTTTGCCCGGTTTGTCCAATTGCAGTATCGTTTCGGAACCAGGCGTAGCTGTTACCGGGTGAGGCGCTGAGCTCCACATTTCCTCCTGTACAGAATGTCAATGCGCCCAATGCAGTAATGGTGGGCGTGGGTTCCATGGCGTTCACAGTCACAATAATTGGTGCGGAAGTTGCCGAACAGCCGCTGCCATCTGTAACCTGCACGGTATAATTCCCCGAAAAATCAAACACGGGACTTTGGCCTGTTTGCCCAATGGCAGTATCGTTTCTGAACCAGGCATAGCTGTTGGCGGAGGACGAACTGAGCGCTACACTTCCACCGGCACAAAAAGTAACCGGGCCTAAGGGAGTGATAACCGGTATTGGCGCCTGTGCAAATATATTTATCATGACAGGCGATGAAGTTGCTGAACAGCCTCCAGCGTTGGTTACCTCCACTGTGTAATTTCCTGGGTTTATGGCAGTAAGGTTCTGCCCAACCTGACCGATAGCCGTATCATTTAAGAACCATGCATAACTATTTGCGGAAGACGAGCTGAGGACCACGCTTCCCCCCGTACAAAAGGTCAAGGAGCCTTGGGGAGTGATAATTGGTATTGTGGGCAATGCATTGACGTTGACCATGACTGGGAGAGAGGCAGATGAACATCCTCCTGCACTCGTAACTTCTACTGTATAAGATCCAGAGACGATGGCGGTAAGGTTTTGACCGGTTTGACCAATAGCTGAATCATTGATAGACCAACTATAACTATAACCGGCGGAAGAACTAAGAACAACCGATCCTCCTGCGCAAAAAATCAAAGGACCAGATGGTGTGATCACGGGTACCGCCGGCAACGGGTTTATGGTAACAGCTAGCGAAGCTGAAGTTGCAGTACATCCACCGGCATTAGTGACCTGGACCTTATAGCTTCCGGAACTGGTAGCTGTGATATTTTGACTGGTTTGTCCAATAGCTGAATCATTGATAGACCAAATATAACTGCTGGCTAAGGAAGCACTGAGGGTCAGTGAGCCTCCTGAGCAAAAGGTTGTAGGTCCTGACGGTGTTATGATTGGTAGAGCAGGCAGCGCGTTTACAGTAACGATTACCGCGGCCGAAGTCGCAGAACATCCCCCTGCATTGGTAACCTGTACGGTATAGTTTCCGGAGCTTGTTGCTGTAAGGTCCTGACTGGTTTGCCCAATAGGTGAATCATTGATCAACCAGGAGTAGCTGTTACTTGAGGAAGAACTGAGCGCTACGCTCCCTCCCGAACAAAAAGTCAATGGTCCGGATGGTGTAATGGTTGGCTGAGCCGGCAGAGCGTTCACGGTAACAGTTACCGCTACCGAGGTTGCAGAGCATCCGCCCGCATTGGTAACCTGCACGGAATAATTACCGGAGCCCGCAACAGTCAGGTCTTGAGCGGTCTGCGCAAGAACTGTATCGTTTCTAAGCCATTGGTAACTGTTTGCTGTGGAAGAAGCGAGTATGACACTATCTCCCTCACAAAAGATCAAAGCACCCGATGGTGTAATGGTAGGCACAGCAGGAGCGCTTGTGATGGAGACGTATACCGGTGGACTTGTCGCATGGCATCCATCAGAGTCAGAAACCATTACCGTATAGGAACCGGAGTCTGTCAGAATAATCGTCGCACCTACAGAATCTGAAATAGCCACTCCGTCCCGAAACCATTGATTACCGCTGCTGCTGTTAGATTGCAAAACTATTTTCCCGCCTGGACAAATGGTATAGCTTGGGTTATTGCTGCTGATCGTGGGAAGAGAATCAAAATTTGCTGTGCACGCCGAAAGCGTAGTAAAAGAATTGGAGACCCAAACAGGAGTGGGTGAGCAATTTGGGTTTTGAATGCTCGCAAAAACATAATATTTAAAACTACCTTTCAACCCGGACACATGGGCGGAAGAGTCAGTGGTCATTCCGGACAAAATGGAATCGCCTGAAGTTGGAAAGGTATTGGTGGTATCTATCGCCCATAGAAAGACGCTGCCGGGAGGTCCTCCGCTCCAATGAAAACTCGCTGCTGTGTCTTTTATCTGATCAATGGACAGCGAGGTCAACGCTGCATAATAGACCATTACCGTATCCAAGGGGAGTGAATTTCCATCTCCGCAGGTATCGTAGGCAACGACAGAATAACTTCCAGCATCCGATGGAGAAATATTGGCGACAGCATAACTCAAAAAAGATTGACCCGAAGTCAGGTTACTCAACTGGACATAACCAGTTATGGGCTGCCCATTATGAAAAAAAGTATAGGTCTGGCTGGTGAAAGCGTTTACAATTATGCTAAAGCTGGAATCCGGACAATAGGTACCCGAGCCCGATTGGTACACTGTTGAAGGGCTGACAGGGCATTGACCTTCGCTTTCCACGGCCAATAAACAAAAAACAATAATGGCAACAATGCCCCGCCCGCAGAGTTTCTTATACCTGCTATTCGGTCTATTCACTTTTGATCCAATGTCTTGTCCAAGCATATCCTACGGGATAAGGTAATAAAAAACGAAACAAAATTGGCCCATGGATATTAGATTGGATAAAGCAGCTCTTGGTGGATTCCACCCTGATCAAGGCTGCTGCTAGCTGCCGCTAATGAATATATTTTTTCACCAATTCATCAAATTTTTTGTTTTCCCTGATACCATCCAAATATTTATCATGCTTTATCCTGCTGTAACTGATCTGACCTTTTTGAAAAGCTTTCTCGAACCACAGAAGCGATTCATCCAGATTTCCTTTAAGGAAAAGAGCGATACCAAGGCCATAGCTCGCATTTGCATCCGCACTATCATAGCTAATAGACAAATGATAATATTTATAAGCACTATCAGCATTTCCCATGTTCAAATAAATGGTCCCCAGTTCATCATAGAATCCCTTTAGTGTATCATAATGTATTGAAATACATTTTTGATAATCGCTGATCGCATTGGTAAAATCTTTCAGCTGGAAGAAACAATCACCCCGGTTACGTATGGAATTCGGAAATGAAAAGGATGGGTCATTGCTGATCGCGTTGGAAAAATACCTGATGGCTAAACGCAGGTCTTTTCGCGCTTTATATATCTCTCCCAACGCATTGTTCCATTCCGTACGGTTCTCAAAACTCAAAGCTTTTAACACGTCCTCTGTGGCAAATAATGGATCATTCAGGGCAAAATTAGCCCTGCCCCGGTTGTAATAAGCTTCGGCGAAATCCTTATTATACTTTGTAGCCAGCTTAAAATAAAACAATGCATTTTCGTAGTCATATATTTCATAGTAAGCTTTGCCTAGCGCATTTTGAATGATGGCAAAGTCATTTTGATCATAATTACTTTTGAGGTTATCAATTAATCTTATTGCATTCTTGAAATGTGTAATGGCATTCCTGAAATTTAATAACCCATAATGGGCCTCTCCTAAATAGCGCTCGGCCCGGTAATCCTTGGGATTTTGCAAAAGAGCGCTATCAAAATCCAAGACTGACTGATGATAGTCTTTCAATTCAAAATCAGCAATTCCTCTTTTGTAAAAAGCTTCCTCATCATTTTTATTCAATACCAACGCTTCATCATAAAAACGTATAGCACTCCGGAAATCATTCTTGAGGAAATAACAATCTCCCTTTCTCAGGCGGAACAAATCTGAAAAAGGATTTACCAATATCGCATTTTGGAAAAAATGAATGGCAGAATCGATCTGCTTTTTGATTAAATCCGTCTCGGCCATCTCGGCAAAGGATTTGGCAAACAGGTCTATGTTTTTTAGATTGGCTTGATCCAATCCTTTGGTTCTAGATAATGCAAAGTCGCGGGAGGATGTCTCCACCAAGTTTATGTCAAGTTCGGATTTACCTCTGGAAAAATAATAAACGGCGCTGTCTGGATCGAGCCTTACTGCGATGGTAAAATCTTCAATTGCGTCTTTGTGATCAGAACTGCTTTGAAAGAGCAATCCCCTCTTATAATACAACTCACTGGCTTTTGGATTAAATTCGATTCCTTGATCCAAGTCATCTGTCGCACTCTTGATATTCTTCATAAAAAAATGAAGATTTGACCTTGCTTCAAATATCCGGATGTTGGTTTTATCCAGGGTAATATAAATCTTATAATCCCCTAAAGCCTTGATCGGATCATTGTAGCGTTCGTATAATTCCGCCCTAAGCCTTATTGCCTCCAGGTTGTTATTGTCCAAATCTATTGAACGGCTATAGTCCTTTAAGGCGTTATCAAAATCATTCAATTTATCATAACACATGCCACGGCCGAGAAAATAATCAGAATTGGACGCATCCGTTTTTATTGCCTTGTCATAATCGCTTATGGCATCTGCGTATTGGCCGGCATTAAATCGTTCTTCAAACACCGAAATTGTCCTGATCTTAATATTTAGTTCCTTAATATGCGCTTCCCAGGTATTTTTTTCTTCTGGTCTAAGGGAGACCGCATTGAGGTACAATTCCTTGGCCGCTTCATACTTTCTAGAATATTCGGCAATTTGAGCACTGGCAATCATTTGCTTATACAGCTGCGGCGAACTAACCACCTTTTGATCCGCCAGTTTATCAATCTGATTGAGCTTTAATTTGGGATATATCTCATAGGGCATTATTTCCTGCGCCTCTGCGTACATTCTTGAAGCTGATACAAAATCGTTACTTCTGAAAAACGCATCCCCACGTTCCACCAGATCAATATACTTTCTACGATCGATATTCAACAGGTCAATTGGCTTTTGCCGTTCATTACCCGCATTACCTTCTTCGGTATTCTTTTGCGCAACCAGTGTTTCGCTGCTACCAACCGTCCCAGTTCTTAAATTAATATTATTTATGTCTTTATAAACCGCTTTGAAATCGTTGATCGTGTCTGTCGAAATGCGGTCGGGATTGTAAAACCCTATATGAATAATATAGCCAGTCCAGTTCGCTCCCCTTTTTTCCATTTTTATTTCAGCTACCCTGTTATTGGCATCATACGGCTTTTCATTAATGCTATTCTTATTCGTGAATAGTGAGGTGTAATAGACTTTAACATATAAATACTCCGCTTTTTTGATGCTCGATAATCTGATATTGAAGAAATTGATGGAGGGAGTATCGCTTTTCAGGTAGAACAAATCCAAATCTTTCAAATACTTTGAAATGGTGAATTCTTTGGAATTTTCACTTCCGTGCTCGGCAGGACTGATATCATCTTCTACAATCACAGAGGAATCTGTAAAGATCTTATTTTCATTTCCTGTGTGGCTATTAAAAATAACATCCCGGGATTGCTTGGTTTCAACAGAGGAATTCGACACAATATTCAACAAGTCATTGAATTCACTGATCACCAGCTGTGCCCTATAATTAATCTCAGCAGTGTCCTCAACAGAAAGGGAGTCCTGGGAAAATGTCATCGCAGGATACAATAAAACCAATAATAAACTAAGTCTAAATAGCCGAAAATTCATCTTCCTTTTTCAGTTTTGATTCGACAATATCTTTTTATCATTCCTTCTGAAAACTGTTCATTTCAACATACACAATCCTGCAAAGAGACTAATCGGTTATTTCACATTGTATCATCTTTCAATGGCAATAAGCACAGATGCTTTTTATATCTTTCATCTAAAATGAGGTCTTTACCGAATAATAATTTTTTGTCCGCCTTCTTAAGTCGCTGATGAGCCAACCTGAATTTAATGTGCTCCTTCTGTCAAATTCGTCCACGGTAAATGACCATCCTTTGACCTGAAAGAAGTGATACCTGACATATTTTACATATTGAAATGATATTTCCTTATTAGTCAATGCGTGGTAAAAGGCAACAGACTCCGAATCGCTGTAAAAATTATTATCGAAATATTCCTTAATATGATCCACATCTTCAAAGACGCCAGCCAGGCAGACAAAATTGGTTGCGTGCCCCATCGGGCTGATAAACCTGCTTGAATCATTCGTTTGATATTTAGTAATGCGTTCGTTGTTTCTGTCTATGTATTTCGAATGAACTTCATAAATCATCCATTTTGCGCACAAATCAGGTGTGCTGTTGACCTTTAACAGAACGGAGATATTTATGAATTCACCCCGGTATTTTACTAAACAAACCGCTTCGGCGAACCAGCCGTCATTATAATAGTTCAAAAAACTTGGATGGTCCTGATCATTTGCAGTCTCTATAAAACGCTTTTTATCGGCTAAGCTTATTCTCTTATTGTGAATATCGAAAAGCGTTTTTATTAATAGCGGCCGGTTAATGATGAGCTTAGGGTAATACTTTTTGGCTTTTCTGCGAAGGAAGGAATTTCTATCGTCATTAAACCGCTCAAAGAACTCATCTATCTGCTTTACTTCAAAAAGAAAATGGCGTTCATCAAACCTGCTATTGCTCCTAAGTACTTGTGCAAAATTATTGCTATATGTCAGTTGAAAATAAAGTAACAGGAAGGCACACAATTTCATAACCGCCCCTAAGAATTTTTTGTTTCCACAACCCTTATATCTGAGAGTAATACATCCCAAATGGTTTTGCTTTTACCCTCCACCGATTTCTTATATGTTGTCAATACTACTTCTACATTTTTTGTTGTTTTATCGCTGTACACTATTTTGTCTTCGACAAATCCGGTAAATGTCTGTTCAAAAGTGATCACCCCACGGTATCTTCCATCCGGTGATTTTCTTAATTTACTTACATATTGAATATTTGCCCATTGAATCTCAACTTTGCCGTATTTCACTAATTTTAATCTTTTCAGATAATCCCTTATTTTGAATCTTTGAATACTGGTATTGTTGAGTGTAGACAATTCAACGACCGAGCCTTCATTAACAAATAAAGTGCAGGCCTGATCAATGGCTTTATTAGAGCGGTCGTAGTCCGTACTTTTATCGCATAAAACCTTCAGATAACCCGATAGTTCACTGGTTTTCTCCAAAGCCTTTTTTTCATAATCTTTGAAAGTGACTTCGTTTAATTCATCCACATATTCCGGGGAGTTCTCTAAACTGGTGCTTTTGAAATTATCATTTTTAACCGATTTTTTAGAAGTTTCATGAACAGCGGTCTCATGAACAGGGATTTCATGAACGGGGGTTTCATGAACACTTGCAGCAGACAAGGGTTTATCTTCAATCTTACTGTTAACCATCGCTGTAGTAGTTCCCATGCTTTTATCCGAACTATCAACTGAATTCAACCTTTTTAATTCTGCCGCTGCTCTATCGATATTCTGAAGCCTCAACAACAGATTAGCAGCCGCAACGGTATTTGAAGTCAATATTTTGTGCTTCCCCGTTTTATAAACGATTCCTATCACATTGGCCTTGTCCATTTTTTCTACACCATTTCCAGCTGAGTAGTAAATGGTATTTTCATCCTCAACAATTATGGAGCAATCAATTTTATTTCCCTGTGAGGTAAAAATAGTGTCATCGGTTGGATATCTGTTGTTCGTGCTTTGAAAAAAACCTGGAGAAACAGTACTGGTGTCGTTTGCAGAAAATGCAACATATCTTCCAAAACTATTGAATATAAAAAGGACCTTATTTCTTGGAATCGTATTAACAGATCCTGCATTTCCAGGCTCCCTGTATTTTATTTTACTTGAGCTGATGTCAAGTACTTTCCCCTGCTTGATTTCTTTATCCATATAAATATTGTCCTGCGAGTAACACGCACTGAAGCCGGACAAAAAGAGACAAAGCACCATTACACATCTCATAAAAATGATATTTAAAGTTTAAGATTGTTTTTCAGATATTAAGATAGGCCTGGATTAAAACAAGGCTGCATGATACAAATAACAGTGTATCCGTTCATTTGAAAGTTGAGGTAAATGCAAACGGTTTTTAGGGTTGCCGTGTAAATCTATTAGGACAGCTTATTCGCACTTATTTCACCGCGTAAAATAGCGACAATTCCTGACTTATAATAAAATTATTTCAAAAGAATCTTACCCCCGTCTTACCCCGTCTTCATCAATCGGAAATGCCGTTCATTATTTTTCTATTATTCTCTGAGCAGTTAAAATTTCCGGTCTGACTCGGCTTTAGGTAAAGCATTGATTTTCAATTTAATATTTGTCCATTTCTTATTCAACATCCATCGATTGCTGGTAAGAATCACCTCTGGAGAATTTTGCAGATGTTTGCGTATATTTTGATTGAAATATTACCCATCCCATGGCAATAAATTCCGTAAGGATCCCTTTTTCAATCCTTGATCTGGCCACCATAACGGAAGGAGGCTCACCCGCCGGAAGTTTCCGGCGCAGCTTGAATGCGGCCCGACTTGCCGAAGGTTTGGGTTACACCAGGTATTGGTTCGCCGAACATCATAACATGGAGAGTGTTGCCAGTTCAGCGACCTCTTTACTTATCGGTCATATTGCGGGAGGAACCAGCACCATCCGGGTAGGTTCAGGCGGTATTATGTTACCCAACCATTCAGCTTTGATCGTAGCTGAACAATTTGGCACATTGGAATCGCTCTATCCGGGCAGGATAGACCTGGGTCTGGGCCGTGCGCCAGGTTCTGATCCAGCCACCAGCCTGGCAATAAGGGGAGCGAATATCCATGCCGCTGGCAGCTTTGCTGGGGACATCGCCCAACTGCAAACCTATTTTTCCTCTTCAAATAATACGGCAGTCGTCAGGGCAATCCCTGGCGAAGGGCTCGACATACCCATATGGATACTGGGCTCGAGCACGGATAGTGCCTTACTGGCGGCATCGCTTGGACTGCCCTATGCCTTTGCCAGTCATTTTGCGCCAACCCATTTTCTTGAGGCTATAGGGTTATACCGAAAACATTTCAAGCCATCACCAAAGATGAGTTCTCCTTATGTCATGGCTTGTGTGAATGTGGTTATGGCAAATACGGACGACCAGGCTGCTTTTCTGTCAACCTCATTAATGCAACTTTTCAGGGGCATAATTACCGGCAAACGAAAACCACTTCCTCCACCCGCCAAAGACATGGAAGAAATATGGAATAACTATGAAAAAGAATATATTTCCGGAATGCTGGAATATTCATTTATTGGGAGTCCCGTGGAAGTTAGGAAAAAAATGTCCCGGTTTCTTTCCGTGACGCATGTCGATGAAGTAATGGCCACTTCGCATATTTTCGATCCGGCAATGGCATTAGATTCAATCAGGCTTTTTGCAGAAGTCATTTCTCAAATATAGGGTCGGCTTGACATTCTTGGAATCCGTAAAACCGGATCTATTAATTCACGACTTTTATTGAGAAACTGCATTCTGCCATTGCTTTTTCGGGGTCTGTTGCCATTAGCCTCAGATGGTATATACCGGGGGAGGAAGGTTTTCCCGCAAACATTTTTGTGGCTGGGTTAAAGTGTAGCCAAGCAGGCAGGGAACTGCTATCAGCCAAACTTGCAGAATAGGTCAGTGTGTTATTACCATCGTCATCATAAAAGGTAGTGTCACCGAAATGAAGCGAAAAATTCTTACCCACACCCGTCGTCTGGTTTGAAATGGAATCTTTTACATATGGCTCGAAATTGCTGTGCCTCAGTTTTTCCAGCAAATCATCAAATCTGACCCAGTAAATAGCACAATCCTGTGGTCCGTGCCCGTAACTATAAAAAAGGTATTTATTATCCGGAGTAACATATTCTCCCCAACGATGAGCAGGTCCATTATTTATTTTTGATCCAAGGCTTTTCGGATTTGTCCATGTGCCGTCTTTCTTATGATAGCTGATATATATTTCACACTCATAATCTAGTTGCTCCTTTGCACTGACTACAATATAAGATTCATCAGACGCTACAAAAAAATCGCCGTCAAAGCCGGGTGTATTCAAAGGTTTGCCGAGGCTGTGGATATTGGTATCACCCGCTGCAAGAGGTCGCATAATGCAAATATCATAACAGGTAAAATCGCGTATTTTCCCGTTAATATTGCTTGCAGCATACATGTTCCCGCTCTTTGTGGGCATAAAATCATACAAGCCATAACTACGTTTTAGAAATGTCTCAGGCTCGCTCCAACCTGTAGCTGTCCGGTTAATCCGGGTAATAACTCCTGATCCGCCGCCTTGAAGATAAAGGCTATTGCCTTGAGGTGAAAAAGTAGGTGCATATAATTGTTTGATTACAGCCATGGGGCCTTTCCATTTGCTTCCATCAAATTTATAAACCTGAATTGTTGCATCTTTAACGCTAAACCAGGTATTGTTTCGACAATAATAAAATTCTTTACCGTCTGAGGAAAAAGCGCTTCTGCCCAGCGAAAAGAAGGGCGTATCATTTATTAATAGGGGTGCGAATTTGACAGGCTCGTCTCCTGGCGGGTTTTGACCAAGGTAGGCTTGAGGGCTTTTCCAAAAATTGGTTTGTGCCTTTAGCGTCAGACCCGGCTTTAAAAGGATTGAGGCAGCCAGCAGGGAAAGTTTGCTAATAATATTCATTATTGTTTTTGTTTTTATCCTGCCAAACCTGTGCCGGAAGAAAACTGATTGATTAATAAAGAAATAGGTGCAAACATAAAACGAATTTGTCCGGTCCCGATACATGATTGTCTGCTTATAGTACAAATGATTGTCTAAAAACTAGTTTAACCCTCGATAGGCCGCAGCAATCATGAAAAATAAAAAACTTGCGCCCTGGTTTAATATTCAGGAAGCTCTCCAAATGAATATCTTTTGATATGGGCTTTTTTCTGTTAATTTAATCTGCTTCTCTTTACAAGATCAATTCAATGAACCATCATTTAAGGCAAGATAAAACCTGTTTAAATTGCGGGGCTAATGTGGAGGAGCGGTATTGCCCACGTTGCGGTCAGGAAAATCTGGAGCCTAAGGAATCATTTGGCAGGTTAATAAGCCACTTTTTTTCTGACCTTACCCACTACGATTCAAAACTGTTTATCACCGTTAAGAACTTATTGGGGAAACCAGGTTTTCTAACCAAGGAATACCTTGCGGGTAAGAGGTTACATTACTTGCATCCGATCCGCATATATGTATTTGTTTCATTCCTATATTTCCTGATGATATTAGGATTTAATACGCACAAAAATGAAATGGATGCTTCCATTGCTAAAAACGCCTCGCAAGTTGTCAGAAGCCGGATAATGGATAGTTTGCAACTCATCCTGGCCTCTGAAAAAAAACACGGTATCTAAAATAATCTGCAGGATTCTGGAATAAAAAATATGATCAGGTGGCTGACACGTGATTCTATTGCAGGAAGACAAATAGAAGATATCACCATTTTCGGCAATCTTAACTATAGACGACTGGCTACATATGATTCTATGCAGCGCTTATTACTTCCGTCGCAAAGAGAAAGGGGCTTGATCCCATGGCTATACCACCACTGGTTTTCCACTATAACGCATTATGGCAATGGAACCCGGGAACTAATAGTGAACAGGACCCGGAATATTGTCCCCAAAATGATGTTTTTTTTCTCCCTCTGTTCGCATTATTACTTAAGCTTTTTTATAATAGGAAAAAATACTTTTATGTCGACCACGCTATTTTTTCTCTTCATTTTCATTCTGCAGTTTTTGTCCTTTTTTTAATTTTTACCTTATTGGGAATGCTTTTTCATCCCTTATCATCTCTGTTTAGCAATCTTGGGATGATCCTTGCCTTTATCTATTTGATAATTGACCTTGCTCTACAGCTTTTTTATTTTGCTGGGATTTGCGATTGTCGCCTTGGGCGGATTGCTTTAAGGTTATCAAAAAATTCGATGTATTAGATCCCCCTGTCCTGAAGCAAACATTAAAAATGTTAAAGAAATGTTGTAGGCTCCCGGATTCAGGACAGGATTGTCCATTACTGAACAGCTAGTGTCCGAAAACGAAACAGTTCGTATTTCAATAAATATCTCAATCGATTGTTATTCAGAGGCATCACAGTTGGCATGCTATTCGGTTATGGAAGATTGTAAATAATGCATATCTCTAACCAATTTAAAAATGATGTTATGAAAACAAGATCAAGAATTATTGTTGCAAGCGGCGCGATTGTTTGCGCACTGCTCGGTGGTACTGCCATCGCCGCGACTACTCCGATAGGTAATCCGGAGACGCCAGTTCATTACGGTTTATCATCTCCGAAAAGTATCCAGGTTCAGGTGAAACAACTTGTCAACTCGGAAATCGTCAGGGTGACTGTGGACAATCCCGAAGCCAGAAGGATTACCGTCATTCTTACGGATCTGTCGGGCACAACGATCAATCGCATCGTTGGAGGGAAAAATGAAAAAGAAGTTGTGAGAGACTTCAATTTTGAGCAAGCTGAGGACGGAACCTATCAGCTGGAAGTTTATGACGGCCAAAATACGGTGAAAAAAGAAATTCATCTCCAGAGAGTTCCTCAACCCGATATTACAAAACTTAGTATTCAATAATGGGTTGGCTGGAAAAAATGGGAGCCTCGAAACGATCAGGCTCCCATTTCTATTTATGCTTATGCATTACATAGTTTGTTGTACGTGCCATCTCCAAAGCATGGGGAAAGAAGCCAGAGAATAACTGCGGGTACCCTTTATTTCCCCTGGCTTTACCCATACGTACGGGTTTGCCTTGGCACCTTAGACAACCTCCCATCTCATAGTGCCTGTGATCGGGCTGGACGCAGAAGTGAACGTAAATAAGATCAAAGGTCGTCCAACCGCGCAGGTCCATCACTACTTATTGGAGAAGAGCCGCCATGAAATAGTTTTCAATGAATAAAAAAATCGGCCAATCCAAATCAACAGAAAATGTATTGTAGATTGCTGTTGTTTTGGTCAGAAAACCAACCCTCAATATACATGGCCCCCTTTCTTAGTTCAAATATCCTGCAGACTATTGGAAACACGCCGCTTGTAAAATTGTCGAAGATAATTCCGAAGAACTGTGCGGATATTTATGTAAAGCTTGAATTTTTCAATCCCACAGGCTCGTACAAAGACAGAATGGCTTTGGCCATTATCGAAGAAGCAGAGAAACGAGGAAATATTGGGGCAGGAACAAATATAGTAGAGTACACGGGTGGCAGCACGGGTACCTCCCTTGCTTTTGTTTGCGCAGTTAAAGGCTATCATTTCAAAGCAGTTTCGTCTGATGCCTTTTCAAAAGAGAAATTGCAAACGATGAGACTTTTCGGTGCCGACCTCGAGATTTTCCCCAGTGAGGATGGTAAGATCACTTCCGAGCTTTTTGTAAGAATGGAAGAGCGGGTTTTGCAACTACAAAAAGAAGGTTTTTACTGGACCAGGCAATTTGAAAACATGGACTCCGTCGTGGGATATAAAAAATTAGGTAAGGAAATCCTAAATCAATTGGACAAGCATATTGATGTTTTTTGTGCCGGTGTTGGTACAGCAGGCATGTTTACAGGAGTTTCTTCTGAACTAAAAAAACAAAACCCCTTAACAAAAGCTATAGCTTTGGAGCCAGCTTCCTTTCCACTGCTCACAACCGGAGCAAGGGGGAGTCACCGAGTAGAAGGAATTGCCACTGGAAGAATATTACACTTACTGAAGAACAGTCCTTATGACGAGGCTAAAGCGATTGAGGAAAAAAAAGCCAGGGAGACGGCCCGGCTCCTGGCTTCACAAGAGGGGATATTTGCAGGCACATCCACCGGTTTAAATGTCTGCGCTGCTATTGAAATTGGAATGCAGCTTGGCCCAAATCATAATGTCGTTACTGTTGCATGCGATTCTGGTATGAAATATCTCGCGGGTGATTTGTTTCAGTGAAATATACATGTGGAATGCTGGATACAATTTCTCTTCAAGGCTCAGGGGCATCGACCAGCCGGCCAACATACTGGCTCACCCGCTTTCTCATTCTCCGTTTGCTTGGAGCAGTGTATGCTGTCGCCTTCCTTGCAGCAATCAATCAAATTATTCCCCTAATCGGCTCAGATGGGCTTCTTCCTGTCGGGATATTTCTAGACCGGGTCAACCACGCGCTCGGATCATCTGGGGCTGGGTTTTTACGACTGCCTTCCCTGTTTTGGTGCTTCCATTCCGACACAGCCCTCCTTATTGCAGCCTGGACCGGTCTCGGGTTATCCTGTATGGTGATTGCAGGTTTTTCGAATGCCTTGACCATGATGGTACTTTGGTTTCTCTATATGTCTTTTGTTCATGTCGGCCAGGATTGGTACGGCTATGGATGGGAGATCCAACTCCTGGAAACGGGATTTCTGGCAATCTTTCTTTGTCCTCTTTTTGACCTGCGTCCTTTCCCCAAGCGGGCACCTCCGATACAGATTATTGTACTATTCCGATGGTTGATCTTCCGGATCATGTTTGGCGCCGGATTGATAAAAATCCGCGGTGACGAGGTTTGGCGCAACGGTTCAGCACTTTATTATCATTTTGAGACACAGCCCTTACCCGGTCCATTGAGCCGGTGGTTTCATTTTCTCCCACGCGCGGTTTTGAAGACCGGGGTCTGGTTCAACTTCCTTGCCGAGCTTGTAGCCCCATGGTTCATATTTTGGCCGCGTGCCGCGCGTCACATCGCTGGCGTCATAATCTTGCTTTTACAAATTATCCTCATCCTAAGCGGTAACCTCGCGTTTCTCAATTGGCTGACAATCATTCCCGCCCTGGCATGTTTCGACGATGGTTTTTGGTCCAGAGTTCTTCCCAGGCGCTTTGTTCTCAAAGCGGAAAGAGCTTGCGCGATGGCCGAGCCTTCACGGCCAATGAATATCTCCGCCTGGGTTGTCAGTGGAATTGTCGCCATCTTGAGCGTGGCTCCTGCGCTCAATATCCTGTCATCCCAGCAAATTATGAACACTTCATTCGATCCGCTTGATCTTGTGAATACCTATGGCGCATTTGGCTCCGTAGGTCGCGAAAGATTGAACGTGGTTTTCGAGGGAACAATGGACGAAGTGCCTGACGATAAAGCCAATTGGGTGGCTTATCCCTATAAGGGTTTGCCCGTGGCTTTAGATAAACGACCTCCTCAGATCGCCCCTTACCAACTCCGGCTGGATTGGCAAATGTGGTTTGCATCAATGTCCTCACCAGAGGAATATCCCTGGACCCTGAACTTGGTTTCAAAACTCCTGCACAACGACACAAAGGCAATAAGCTTGTTCTCGTCCAATCCTTTTCCTGGCAAGCCGCCCCGTTATATCCGGGCTGTCCTTTACCGCTACCATTTTTTAAAGCCAGGCAATCCTGATGGTCTATGGTGGAACCGGGAGCGGGTTGGCGAACCCTGGCTACCGGCCCTGTCTTCCGATGATCCGCGCCTGATCGGGTTACTCAAAAGTGGCGGATGGATTCCATAAATAGCGGTTGCTACAGACCAATTAGTTTTTCACCTTTACCGGATATGGAGGCCTTACCGGATCAACTTGAGGATTTTTTTCCAGTTCTTTCAATGCAATTTCAATGGCTTTTTCTAACTGAGGATCTTCCCCATTGATTACCTCCGATGGTATTTGATCAACTTCCGCGACTAATTAATTATGGTTACCGTTCCATGGTGATCTAATTCCCAAAAAACCATGAAAAGTCTGCCAAGGGATTGCATTCAATCAGACCTTAAGATACATACCATTAGGATCAAGAAAATTTTTTTTAAGCCAAATATTATGAGACATGCGCGATATTTATTTTCCCTGATTCCTCTGCAATTGATTACTAATTATTTGCCTAGTCATAGGTATTGAAATGGCGCTTCGCCAGGTTCATTGATCCAGGTTGTATTTTTACTCTGCTCATTTATTAATTTGCGGTTCCATTTATTTTTCATTTAATTATTTTTTATGGCTGCAAAAAAGCCCATCATTATACTTTCCGGCCCGGTAGGAGCAGGCAAAAGCACGGTTGCGAAGGATCTAATTTCTTATTCGCAGGGAGCGGTTGCCTATATCGAGGGGGATACTTTCTGGTCATTTATTACAAAAGGAGCTACAGACCGGAACCGTCATCAAAACTTTAAAATGATCATGATATCTATGGTGGCAGCTGCAATGCCCTACGCACTTAACGGTTATGAGGTGATCCTGGATTTCTCCATTCCCCCCTGGTTCATGGAAAACATAAAAAAAGTAGTGCGTCTCAAGGAAATACCATTGGATTATATCGTACTGTGCCCAAGCGAGGCGGTTTGCATAGCAAGGGCAGCCCAGCGCGCGGCCGGTACCATCGACGACTACACTCCTTATCACGATTTATACCTTTCCTTTGATGAAGCCAAGGCTAATATGATTAGTGATGATACTAGTGGTTCTCCGGAAACCGCCAAACGCATCCGGAAAGGAATCGATGCTGGTCAATTCCGTATTTGTTAATCCTTAGATCTCCATATCGGTCTGATCCTTCAATTCTTCTTTGACTATTTTGAGGCTGTTGGGGGTAAGTGTCCTGTTTCAAGTCAGTATATTTGCTTACACGGTTAAAATCATTCCTCATACCACGATCCGAAGGGACCTTTACCAAAAAATATAAGCATAGTAAGCGCAATATCAGCACATTCCTTCTTTGTCAGGCACGAAAGTCTCAAGAATTGATGGGAAACATTTTCCCTGAAGAAGGCCTACCACTGTTTTTCATGCACATCTTCGCAAGGGAGTTGATATATATCCTCAAACTTACCCTCTAATATCCCCTAATATCCCCTAAAAAGGGTAATACAATTAGGGCAGCAATTATTTATTTTTATCCTGATATAGAGAATACGAATCCATTCATATGCAGGAAAATTTGATCGTCACGCCTGAAAATGCAAAGGCATTTGAGAAAAGCATGGACATGCTCGATAAATCAATCAGTGAGTTAAGGAGAGTCGCATTTAACATGATTCCCGAAGTCATACTGAAGCTTGGCCTGGATACTGCTGTAAAAGATTTCTGTGAAAGTGCTGCTCAGCATGGGGCTATCCAATTTAGCTATCTGTCGACAGGATTGGAAGAAAACCCTCTCCCTCCAAATGTCGCAGGAGCGGTATATCTCATCGTTGAAGAGCTGGTTGAAAATGTTTTAAAGCATGCTAGTGCCAATACCGCAGCAGTCCGGCTTATCCGAAAAAATGACTTGTTGGATATCAGCGTGGAAGATGATGGTAAAGGCTTTGACATAAGGATTCTGCAGCCTGGAGAAGGAATGGGCTATCTTAACATACGGAACAGCCTAAACTTCATGAACGGCATCATCGATATCCAGACATCACCAGGGAATGGTACTTCCGTAAAAATTGAAATATCAACAATCTCAACATGATCAGTGCGTATATTATAGACGATCATCAGATGATCATTGAAGGCATCCAATCCATATTGAATGATGAGACGGATATCAAATGGCTTGGGAGCATCAAAAAGCCGGAAGGCTCGATTGCATTTCTAAAGAATGAACCGCCTGATGTATTATTAATGTATATCAACCTTCCGGAAAAAAGCGGACCTGATCTTTGCAGGGAGCAGTGAACACCTTCAATAAAAAAATATTCATGATGATTTTTATGAACAAAATGTCAATTATCTAGGCATACACCGGCATGGTTTCTTTCCCCCATTTTTCATTGATGTATTTACGGCAAGGCTTTTCAATGGTGTAATAAGTAACGGATGATATGCCTATATGTATGATTAGAAACGCTACGCAATATCCCAAACCTGTCCAAAAATCTGTCGTTTTTGAATGTTCAGAGTACTTGACACCAGGCAGTTTTATGAACCCAAATAAGAATAACTGTAACAGGAAAATCGAACACAGGTAAATCGAATAGGAAATTTTACCAAGGTATTGCGCGATCCGGTTATTGCATAATAAATGCAATTTCCCATTGTTTAAAGCAAATACATAGACAAGCAGGATAAATAGGACAATATACAAGCTGTCGTTCACCCCTAGATGCAGGCAGATTATTGTACCAATTATCAATATGACTGCTACAATATCCCTTCGAAAGAGCTTAGCCCATACCTCAGCTTCATAAAATTTATATAATATCACTCCTGAAATAAATCCTGCCAGGCCCCTCAGGAATCCATAATCAAACGAAACATTAATGTCATGTGGTACGGGAGCAGCCGGATTTGCAGGATTGTGGCGGGGTAGCCAGTACATGATTGACAAATAAGCTGTCACAATAAGCAATCCAAGTATAGTCATAGCCAATTTGCCCCCTCGATGGATAAAAAGGATTAAGGCCGGGAAAACCATATAGGCCCACCATTCAGAACTGATACTCCATGAAGGTACATTCCAAGTAAAACTTTTATTGATCCCAAATGAGTGCAACAGCAAGAAATTTGAAGCGATTGCTTTTGGATCATCGATCAAGCTCCAGCGGTTCAATACCGCAACTGCGATGATTAAAATTATCAATGTAAAAAAATGTAGCGGATAAATGCGCGCAAACCGGGCAACTATAAATCTTCGGATAACTCCAGGTGCCAAGCCATCCTTAAAACCTTCTTGATAGACATGGCAGATAATAAATCCGCTCATAATAAAAAACAAATCAACCATTAAGTACCCTTTAGCAAGCAATTTGGTTTGAGAAGGAAGAACAAATTGCACCACTAGGATCTGAAAATGGAAAACAACGACCCAGAGAGCAGCAATTCCTCTCAAAGGGGTCAGGTTTGAGAGGTACTTGTGTGTTTGTTTCATGATAAGGTTATTAAAAAGGGTTTAAAACAAATATCCGAAATATTCACATTTTCCTTCATTGACAAATTAAAATTTTTGCCAGAAAATCCATGGATCTGCAGCCTTCGGAAGATAATCACAACTAAAGCATTAAAAATTAAAATGTATTTCAATGGGAGTGGCTTCGTTTGTACGGATCAGGTTTCAATTATATTTACGTAGGTTTTTAAGAATGCCCTTTTTGATTTTTGCCACAACTTCAACTTCAGGATCCGCAATTTCGGCGATGGCAAATTCAATAGAAGTACTTACCACTTGAGTAGCTTCCAATAAGGATAAATAATAGTCTGCCTGAAGCCATTGAAGTAATCCTGAGGTCGCTTTTTTTAAAGCGTTATCTAAACTTTTATCTATTCCAATTGCCATTTTGTATACGGAATCCTCCACTCTGGGATATAATAACTTTATTGAATCGCGTTTCATTAGCGTCACTGTAAACTCGACCTCTAAAGAAGTTTCAAGAGCATTTCCAGCCAATTCACCGTCTCCTTGCAAAGCATGACCGTCACCGATATATAAAAAGCCTCCGTCATGAAAGACTGGCAAATATATGGTTGCCGATTGGGCGATACTGATAAAGTCCAGGTTGCCGCCGTAAGGTCCTTGGAAAAAACTAAGCACTTCATTCCCTTTGGATGATGGAGCAACGCCGATACAACCAAGGAAAGGATGCAAAGGCACTTTGAAGTCTTGCAAGTGCTCAAAAGAGCTATCCGGCGTAGCAAAACCCCTTGTGACATTCAGATTCCATTTGGCTAGATGCACTCTTGGTAAATTCTGAAGGATGGGTTTTGGCAGGCTTCTAGAAACAAATGTTTCAGTGGTGAAGGCACTCGAACGGTTCAAGTTGATTTTTGTCAAAGTAACCGCCAGCACATCCCCCGCTTTGGAATCTTTTACATAAAATGGTCCGGTTAAAGGATTTCCCCCCTTATGGCGCTTGACCGAATTGTTGTCAAAGCCTGCTGCATCAATTGTTTCCGTGAGTACTGAGTCACCTGCGTTAATGGTAAGCACGGGTTTAATGTTGGCTGAAAAGCTGTTGGAAAAAGAGGTGGGTATAAAATGTATATGGACACCATGACCAGCTGAGGTTAACAGGTCTTGACTTTCTGCGGATGCAGGTAAGCATAGGAATAAAAGGTATAAGGGTCTTTTCATGACATGTTTGAATTTAGAGGGCTTTGTCCCAAAATTGGATACATCCAAATATAATATCAAATCCAGCATTTGCGGCAGTTGTACCACCCTCTCCGCTTTCTAAAAGCCAAACACATTGATGTACCTCCGCGTTAAGAAACTTTATTTACCGGATATTGCTATAGGAGGTTCCTGGCTGAAGTAAGCTGACCATGGAGCATTATTAAAAAGGATTCAAGCGGAATGGTCTGTCCAAATTCACTAAATCCTTTTGAATAATCTAATTTCGCCAGGTCAATGGGGTATCCATTCTTTCTTCTTTAAACAGAATCAATTTATATTTTGCCGACAGCTATGATGAAATCCTCATATAACCCCATTTATTATTGCGCTCTGCTGTTTTTGATGTTCAGCGCACCTGATATTTCCAACGGACAAGATAATCATATGCTTAGTTGTGCAGATGTAAAAAATGGCACATTTTATTTTTTTGGCAAGAATTCTGTCGGGCGAGAAACTTTTATACGGAAAGGGGCATTGCAGAAAGAGATCATTCCAAAAGATAGGGAAACTGTTTTATGGGAGGTTAAATGGCTCAATGACTGTACCTACACTTTAAAGTATCAATCAGGTGCTGAAAGCCATTCTGCAGGGGAGTTGAAGTTTCTTAGTAAACACATTGTTGTCACCGAAATATTGCAGGTCACGGAAGATTATATGACTTTCCGGACAGCTTTGGACAAAATAACAAATCCAGTGGTCCTAAATGATACCCTATGGATAAAACAACGGCAATCTGCCAATGGTAAGAGCATCATTAATCCAAATGCAGATAGTATATCGGTAAACAGAATCAATATAAGGGACAGCCTGTGAGCAACCTACGCAACGCTCTATGTATTTCGCAGGGAAAAAGCACTGAACTGTCTTAAGAATTATGATCTCATCATTAATGGCGAACCTGCCTCTGTTGTCAGCAATGGTTGTAGGAGGATTATGAAATTGAACAAAGCCGGTCCTTACCGGATTGACCCGTCCCAAATTCACTATACACTAAAACGCTTGCATGAGACCGGACAGCCATTGTGCGGATACGGACAGTTCTTCCTCCGATTTTACTATATAAGTAATTTATTTACATGTAGTTGAATACATGGCATTGTCTTGGCTGATCAAAAATTTAAAAACAGCTCAAATGCTAAAAAACTATTTCAAGATCGCCTGGAGAAATCTTCTGAGGAATCAGGCTTCTTTCTTCATAAATATCAGCGGACTTGCTGTTGGCATGGCAGTGGCCATCCTCATTGGCATGTGGATTTGGGATGAACTTTCTTTCAACAAGACCTTCCCCAATTATGACCGCATTGCCCAGGTGATGACGAACGCGGATTATAATGGAGGCACAAACACCGATTTCAATACTGCCCCCCCTTATGGTGACGAATTGAAAAATTTGTACGGAAACGATTTTACCCATGTACTCATGACTTCAAATGTTCAGAAAATGGTCATATCATCTGGTGAAAAACATCTCATGAAATCGGGTTATTATTTTGAGCCTGGTATTACCGATATGCTAAGCCTGAAAATGCTGAAGGGTTCGAAAGAAGGTCTAAAAAATCCATCATCCATTCTATTGTCAGCATCGGTCGCCAAGGCGTTTTTCGGGGAAGCGGATCCGATAGGAAAAAACATGAAAATTGATAATAAAGAGAATGTCATTGTAACTGGGGTATATGAAGATATTCCATATAATACTGATTTTTCCGACATGGAATTTATTGCACCCTGGCAGCTATATGTAAGCGGCAGCCCCTGGTTTAGGAAAGACAGTTGGGAACAGGATGGATTTCAAACCTACGTCCAACTGACCGCGCAGGCCGATATGAATAAAGTGTCATATGAAATAAGGAATCTTAAATTAAATCGAATTGATAAAAACGCGGCTAAATCGCATCCGCAATTGTTCCTTTTGCCACTGAGCAAATTTCATTTGTATTCGGACTTTGAAAATGGTGTCATTGTGGGCAGGAGCGCACAGTTTGTATGGATGTATGGTATTATTGGTGTGTTTGTATTGTTGCTGGCTTGTATTAATTTCATGAATCTGGCTACCGCACGTTCAGAAAAACGAGCCAAAGGGGTAGGCATACTCAAAGCCATTGGTTCATTACGGAGACAGTTGATTAACCAGTTTCTAAGCGAATCATTAATGATCGTTTCGTTTGCCTTTATATTGTCGTTGGTAATCACGCTGTTCATGTTACCATTATTTAATCAAATAGCCGATAAGAGAATGGAGATCCCATGGGCAAATCCTTTCTTCTGGCTGATCAGCCTGGGTTTCATATTGGTAACTGGAATTATTGCCGGAAGCTACCCTGCATTCTATCTTTCATCATTCAAACCAGTTAAAGTTTTAAAAGGAACCTTTCGTGCAGGGCGGTATGCTTCTGTCCCAAGAAAGGTGCTGGTAGTGCTTCAATTTACCGTTTCCATAGCCTTAATTATTGGGGTAACCACCGTGTACAGGCAAATACAATTGGGCAAAGATCGCCCTGTGGGTTATAAAAGGGAAGGATTGATAATGGTGGAGACACCTACGGATGAAATACATGATCATATCGAAGCCGTCCGGGAAGAGTTGAATAAATCTGGTGCAGTACTGGAAATTGCAGAAACGCTAAATCCTGTAACTATGCTAGGTTTTGCCACAAATGGTTTACAGTGGAATGACAAACCAATCAATCAGAATTTCTGGGTTGGGAAAGCTTATATAACTCCAGAATATGGAAAAACGGTCGGCTGGCAAATCATAGATGGGAGAGACCTCTCAAAAGATTTTAAAACGGATTCATCAGGGATGATTTTGAACGAGAGCATGGTCAAATATATGGGGTTGAAAAATCCGGTTGGTACCGTCATCAAGGAAACCCTGTTTGGAGTGACTAATTCCTACACAGTGGTTGGTGTAGTTAAGGATATGCTGATGCAATCGCCTTACAGACCGGTTAAAGAAACGGTCTATATATCAGACAATGAGAAAACACATTACGTGGGCATCAGGCTAAACCCGCAAATAAGCACGGGTATTGCACTTGGCAAAATCGAAAAAGTTTTTAAGCAATTTGCACCGAGCAGCCCATTTGAATATCAGTTTGTAGAGAATGAATACGCAAGGAAATTTGGGGACGAAGAACGCGTAAGTAAACTGGCAAGCATGTTTGCCATCCTCGCCATTTTCATCAGTTGCCTCGGTTTGTTTGGTATGGCATCATTTATGGCTGAACAAAGAACCAAAGAAATTGGCGTGCGGAAAGTACTGGGCGCATCGGTATTTAATTTATGCAGGTTATTGTCAAAAGATTTTGCCGTTCTGGTGATGATTTCCCTGCTCATTTCATCTCCAATGTCCTATTATTTTATGCATAAATGGCTTCAGAATTACGAATTGCGGACAGAAATGTCCTGGTGGGTTTTTGCAGCGGCGGGATTGGGAGCTATGTTAATTACATTGCTCACAGTCAGTTACCAGGCCATAAGGGCCGCGATCGCGAACCCGGTAAATAGCTTGAGAACTGAGTGATGTTTGAGTTAATTTCCCAAAATGAAAGTTAACCCACGGAGCGCTGCCGGGTTCCTCATGATCGGTTGGAAAAGTTCACATTAAATTTTATATTATGGAAACAGCAAGACAAGAATTGATCCCAGAAATCCATTCAGGTCTGCCTGTGTTAACCCTGTGAAGAGGGTGAAAGCAGAATAATCTATTTCCGGTCTGTGTCAGATTATCTTATGTCCATTCTTTATTTATAGTATTGTCTTGTCGTAGGGATTACAAATTAACCGCCAAGCAAGAAATCATAATTTTGACTTTTGAGCTTTTAATAGTCATCTTCAAGCCGGAAGACCAAAATCCCTGTCTTTCTAAGGTCGAACCGCCCAAGCCAGGCCATCTGGTCCTCCCAAATTTATATGCGCAATGACCTGTAGACTCTTCAGATCTACAACCGCCACATAGTTGTCAGGGCTGCACCCCACAAACGCACGGGATCCGTCGGGATCCATGAGGATGCCTGCTGCACCATGGCCAATATTGAATTGTTTCAATTCCTGATGGGACTCCGCATCATAGATAAACAGGTCACCTGTTCTCAGGCTCGAAATCATTACCTTCCTTCCATCCGGTGTAAATTTGAGACGGTTTGCTCCCGTAGCCTTCGCATCAATTCTACTGGTTACTTTCCTGGCTGCGATATCGATGATTGAAATGGATCCATCTTCGGAAGCTGCCGTCCATAACTCCCTGCCATCTGGAGATACATCAAAACCTTCGCAACCTTTCGAAACAGGAATAATGGTTTGAATCCACTCCATATGCAGTTTAGCTCCAGGGAAGGTCTGACCTGTAGGACTAACCGGAGGAGGGAGCAAGCTATCGACAAGAATGCTGACTGTCCCTGCGTTCACATTTGTCGTATAAATATGTTTTCCGTCCAGGGTCACATAGATCATGTGCGTACGGTCCTGACCTGTTCCCATGCACCAGTCAATTTGGCCTGTAATAGGATCGTACCGGCCAATGGATTTGGCACCTTCGGCAGTGAACCACAATTTGCCTTCAACAAATGTTAATCCGTGTAAGCCAATCAACGGTTTTGTATCTAAATTGGTTAAAGCCTTTTGTGTAATAAGGTTAATGATATTAAGCTCATGGAAGGATCCCCCACCCAGGTTTGAAACATAAGCCGTGCTTCCATCTGAAGAAGCGATTACCTCATGTGGATCAGGTCCAACAGGCACCCGCTCGATAATCTGTAGTGTAACCGGATTTATAATCGCCAGGATATGGTCAGCCTTTGAAAGTGCAAGTAGAAGACGCTTTGGTGAAGGCTGGGCCACGCATTGGGTTACCGGGTAAACAATTGTTATCAATAAAACAATTGCAACTGATATTTTGATTAGACTGATTTTTAGCTGTTTAATCCTATTAAAGATTTGAATGTTTATCGATTTTTCCATAACATTATATTTACAAATCGGAGCAATGAAAAATAATTTAATCTAGGTTGTTGCTGCCAATCCCGACCAATAACCAGAGCAGCAACAATAATCAGCCAAGGAAGGCAAGAAAAGAGTTTAGTCTCAAACGAGCCAACTGTTGTCAATGATTTTGAATCCAGGTATTTTTTTCACTGACCAGCCGCATCTTGTCTATTTCAACTTTATTCAATAGAATATGTAAATCATTGCCCATCCATTTGCCTTGCAGGAGCAGCATGTTTTTACCCGGTTCAGAAAAATTGAATGAAAATCTCTCAGTTGTGTCCTCCTGGCCAATCAGTGTGATCAACCTTTTGCTGCTGTCTATTTGGTAAGAACACCAATCCTGGTCACGGTCCATCATATGATAGATAACAGCAAACTTTTTCCCCTGGTAGCTGGTTAGGGCAAACCGTTTCCAGCGCAGGGTGTCTGTAATCAAAGGCTGGATCGTATCCTTTCCATTCACAAAACTCTGCACGTCGTAGAGCTGTTCTTGTTTTCTATTATTATTATTTCTACGTAAAAGGCGAACACTTTTTTGTATTTGATAAAAGGTTTCCCAGGCAGGTACGATCAACAATGCCATTATCAACCATTTTTTCCAGGTTGTTATGAAAGTATATGGCTTTTCGGCAAGCGATACGGGTTGAAAATAGAAAAAAAACCGAAAAAGCTTTGGGATATAGGGTGCTAATAAAAACAGGTCTGTAAGCAGAAGCTGCAAGCTGGCTAACTTTACTATAATCCCGTAAAAAATGTTAAAGCAAACTACATTTGTCAATACGGTCGCCATAAATAATGAGCCAAATACCCTTGTCCTTCGAAAGAGAATCATCAAAGAGGCTATCAGTTCACAAATACCTGTAAACAGGCTATAAGGCGGACTTACCCCCACAAAATCCCAAATCAGGCCGAACCTATTATTATCGCCCAGAGGTCTTAACAGGGACGTAATATTGGGGTAAGGCATCTGCACTGGTATTATTTTTTCAATGGCATAGATGATCATCGCCAGGAAAAGATAATATGCCAGGTAAGTTCGAAACCAAAAATGAAGTTTATTGTAGTTGACGCGCTTCCTGTCTGCGATGGCCCAAAGGATCGATCCGGCAAGGGAAAGGAATAGCAGCGTCAACAATACCACCCAGCCATAATGGCCGTCTGTAAAAAAAGGGTAATCTTTTTCAGCACGGTAGCCAATATGAAAAAAATGGATGTCTATCCATTCCAACGGTTTACTCAATAAGCCAAATGCCTTGTGAGCCTCAGGATAGCTCATTTTCGTAAAAAAAGTGAGGAGAAGGTCTGAAATGATATTGTAGGCAAATAGGGAGGTGGTAGATAAAAAAATAAAAAAAAACCGGAATGCGTTTTTTTGAAGCCCGGTCCAGTTTTGGTAATTGGCTGTCATTTCCTCCGAATTAGTCTCCATTATGTGATTCTTGTTGTATTAGAAATTGATTTTTAGACTGATTGGTCAATGCTGTCCCTTTCCTGTTTGAGCCTGCGTAAAACCTAAAATAGAAAAAACAGGAAGGTTATATTTATTCCTTTCAACTTTCTGTCACCATATTATTCTTCCTAGTCCGGATCAGGATGGAAAGGTTACATATTGCAATCGACCTGGAAAAAATATTAGAATTTCGAATTATCCGGAGAACAATGTAATAAATAATTATATCAAATAAGGTCTTTTGAGTTTTCATGGAAATAATGGCGACCAAAAGTAAATATTTCTCATAATTTTTAAATCAGGATACCAAACATATAAGCACTATCCCCAGTCCCGATACACAGTCTAAAATCAATTGCTTTCTGTCATCACATAAATAAAGCCCAAGCCTGTTATTTTTCGGGATCCTTCAACAGGTTTTGTTTTACTGGTCAAGTTAACAACTGTTCAAAAAAACCACCAATCCTCTTTTTCCTGTCAACAAAATGTATTTCTAAAATCCATTCCCTTTTGTTTTCATATGCATCAGGTAAAAACATATCATTATGGTTATCCGGGTGAACATATAACTGATAATTTCCTGGTTCCAATCGTTCATGTGGAAATTCACCTATAAGATGCCCTGCAATCTCCCCGCCAAAAACCCAACCGTATCCTTTGGCTTTTTCCACGGCATACTGGTACAATTCAGACGCGGGTAAAAATGTATGTTTGTGGAACCATTCTTTTGTTTCGTACCAGGCTTTTTCAATATCGCCTTTCAATTTTTGTTTAATTAAATCATTTCCAATAACATAGGTTCTTCCCAAATCAGCTTCCCAATCCTCAATTATAGGCCCAAAATCAAAAAATAAAATATCATCATCCTGTATGATTAAGTCTGGAGGATTTTCATTATAAGGCAATAAAGTATTGGCGCCGCTTCTGACAATTCTCTTGTGCCAATGTTTTTCAATACCATACAGTTCATAAGCCAATTTGAATACCTCGGTATTGAGATGCTGTTCTGATTTTCCCGCAATAATCAAATTACGGGCTTCAACCTCATTGAACAATCTTATGGCTAGATTTTCCGCCTCAATTAATTTTGTTTTGGAAGTACTCATAATTTCAGATTTATAGAGTACAAAATTTAAATTGTTTTTTTAGAAAAAAGTTGCCATGGGGCAATTAATGGATTTTAATGATATGCTTCCTGATCCTGCTTAGCGATGTGGGCGTAACGCCAATAAAGGAAGCCAGGTATTTTTGGGGTATTGATTCCAAATAGCCGGGTTTTTTTAATAAATCCAAGTATCGCTGTTCCGCCGAATCTTTCTGAAGAGCTGTAAATCTGTTTATCAGGTTAAGGATTACATCTTCCCAAAAATTTCTCATCATCTCCTGCATTTTGGGTTGATATTGATATAGTTTATGCAGTTCTGCTTTTGGAAGATAAAGAACTTCACTGTCTTCTATCGCCTGAAGAAAATAGTTTGAAGGATATCCGCTGATAAAACTATAAATTTCGATCGCGGACGATTGATGAAAAGCAAACCATACGGATACCTCCATATCATCCTTTAAATAATATAGCCGCAAACAACCTTTTTGAACAAATACCAGGTCCTTACAAGTCTCCCCCTGTCTCAACAAATAATCATGTTTCCTGATCAATTTGCTCTTAAATTTATTGGCAATGTCTTCCAATTCGGCATCTGAAAGGTTAACATATTTACCTATAAATTTTTTCAGGTCTGCATCCATGGCAATTTATTATCCAGCCTGAACTGTACAATGACTGGCGACAATTTAAATATACTGCACTCCTAAATAAAACGCAAAAATTAAGCCCTTCTGAACTGTTTTCTGCCGAAATAGTCATTGGGCGCTTTATGATCTGTCTGATTAGCGAGATGGAAATTGACAGGACACTCTTATTAAAATTCTGGGGCCAAGGATTGCGCTGGCAAATTCTTCCCTTAACGCTAAGGTTCACATGAGACTTGTTGGGGTATGCCCGGTTCGTGTAAAGAGATCCAAATGATCCAATTATTCAGCTTTCAGGCTCTTTACTGGGTTTGCAACAGCAGCTTTGATCGCCTGAAAGCTTACTGTGATCAACGCGATTACGACACCAATGAAGCCTGCCAGCACAAACATCCACCATTTTATTTCTATCCTGTATACAAAATTCCCCAGCCACTTGTTCATGGCCCACCATGCGATCGGCGTGGCAAGGATAATGGCTATTACAACCAGGCGCAGATATTCTTTAGATAGTAATTGTACAATACCCAGAACTGAAGCACCTAAGACTTTTCGAATACCTATTTCTTTGGTGCGCTGGAAAGCCGTGAGCACGGCAAGGCCAAAAAGTCCCAAGCAACTGATTAAAATAGCTATGCCTGTTGCCAGATTAACTAGTTTGCCTAGATGCAGTTCCTGCTCATACATCCCTTCGATGGTTTCATCATAAAATTTGTAAGAAAACGTTTCGGGAGGATAAAATTGGTACCACTTCTTTTCAATGGCTTTTAATGTAGACTGCCACCCAGACGTGTTGCTGCCCTCCAGTTTAATGTTGAAAACACTTAAGTTATCTTTTTTACTTCCAAAAGCCATAGGGTCTATAGATACATAAAAATTTTGCAGGTGAAAATCTTTTACCACACCCACCACAGGAATTTTTTGTTTTGATTTGCCAAGAAATTTACCAATCGCTTCCCCCGGCGACCTAAAGCCAAATGCGTGGACAGCGGTTTCATTAATAACCAATTCGTTCGTAGTGTCCGATACACGAAGATTCCTTCCCGCCGCCAGTTTCATACCATATAATCGGATATAACCTGTATCGACCCATTTTTTAAAAACCAGCCTGCTCACGGGTTCTTTGCCTGGTTGCGTATATTCATATTGGCTTGAAGAATAATTGTTTGACATGGGTGGGGTGCCAAGGGAAATATTCTGAACACCTGGTATTCTTCTCAATTCAGAAAAAAGTGGAAACTGTTTGTTCTCATACTTCTTATCAATCTGGGTTTTCCAGGGCACGTCAACCAGCACGACGGCATCTTTATTAAAACCCATATCGGCTTTCAATGCATAATGTAATTGGTTCCCAACAATTAAAGCGCTCGTAATAAACACAAGGGCGATCACATATTGAAAAATGATAAGCGCTTTTTGCAGATTGAATCTTTTATTGCCGCCCCCAATAAAGGAAAGATTGCGGAATACCTGAATCGTTTTAACCTTAGTAATAAGCCAGCTTGGATAGATACCTGCCAACAGAGTAACAATGATTGATATTAAAATCATAAAGGCTATAAGTTGCCCTGTATCCCCTGATGGAGCAAGACCCGGAGGTATTATATCCCTCAACATCCATAATCCAAGTAAGCTGAATGCATAAGCTAATAGCGCAGCGAAGAAAGTAGTCAGCAGGGTTTCCCTTAAAAATTGGGCTATCAGCTGCGCATGGCTGCTCCCTAATGTTTTTCGCACTCCGATTTCTTTCGCATTTTGTGGCATCGCTGCCACACTTAAATTGATGTAATTAATGCAGGCAAGTATCAATAAAAATAGGCCGATGCCCATTAGTCCGTATAATACCGGTTTGCTTGCTTTGCGGACCTCGTATTCATGGATATAAGTAGAAAAATGCGAATCTTTTAAAGGAACTAATTCATACCACCGTTTAAATTTAAAATCGCTTCCACTTTTCTGCTGAAATTCTTTCGTTTTTTTTGCTACAAGACTTTCAATCTTGCTTAATACCTTGTCCGGTTTCGTTCCATGCTTTAATTGCAGATACAATTTATCGCTGCCGTTTGTGTTTGTCCATTCGCTTAATTGATATGCTTCAGTCGGCAGTGAACAAAATTCCTGGGAATTAAATTCGGAAGGAGTTTTGAAATCGGCAACAATGCCCGTAATAGTTTTCCGTAAGGTGTCCCTGTAAGAATAATAAGTCAGCGTGTGGTTGATTATTTGTTCAGGTCTTTTACCGGGAAAATATTTTCTTGCCCTGCTCTCTGTAAGCACCACATTTTCCGGGGCGTTGAACGCTGTCGATTTATTGCCAATCAACCAATGATATCCAAGCATGGTAAAGTATGTGGAATCGGTGGCAACAATCCCGGTAGGATCTTCATTGATCAGTGCTTTGACCGTTGCATCATTTACTTCTACGGCAGATACCGATTCCCCTAAAACTGGAACTACATAATCGAGGCCACTTACCTGTTCCCTCACGCCCTGATACGTGGGTGCCGATACGCCGCCATTGTAAGACTCCTTTTCGTCGAACACAAAACCAGTTACCACACGGTAAATATTCTCTTTGTCAGGAATATTCCTATCGTAACTGAATTCATAATCAACAACTTTGAAAATGACCCAGCAGGCCCCGATACTTACAGCCAATCCAAAAATGTTTAATGAAGTAAATAAACGATGGTGCCATAAATGACGCATGGTTACTGACCAATTTTTATATCTCATGAGAACATTTTGAAATGTATAACTAGATGTTTAAATGAACCGCCAGGATTGATCCCATTTTTCCGTTGTACACTTAAGCAAGTTTTGAATAGAGATAAATGGTCAGGTTACGGAAATCATTCAATTAATATTTTAACAAAGTTCAGTCCAATGCCCTAGCTAAAATAGCTTACAAAACAATTATTTGGTAATCCCCGCCAAATTAAGATATGTGTTATCGTTAAAGGTCGGCAGGATGAAGGGTAATGTTGCATTATTATGAAGCTTTATCCTCCCATATTTTCTAAGCAAAAATGAACTTGGCCTTAAGAAACGAGGGTTCCCCGAGGCATTATTCACCATATCATACAGATCACTTAGATTTTGTTTTCATCCGTTTATAGTAAATTCGCCCGGCTTCTGCCATTCCTTGATTGCCTTACAGGATAGCTTTGTTAAAATGCATTGTCCCATTATTTGCCATTTATGAAAAAACGATTTTTGTTTTTAGCGCTGGTGATTCCTTTTTCGATAGACAGCAAGGCGCAGAACGGACCAATCAGCTCCTCCAATATCAAGTTCACAAAACATGTCATAACAAGTGATTTTATCTCTGAAGATGTCGCCATTGGCGATGTCAATCGAGATGGAAAGCAAGACATAATGGCTGGCGCCTTCTGGTTTGAAGCTCCAAATTGGACCAGACATATGATTGCTCCAGCACAGCTTTTTTCCCCCAGTGATGGGTTTAGTAATTCATTTTTGAATTTTAGTATGGACGTCAATCAAGATGGCTGGATTGACCTGATCCGTATAAGCTTGCCAGGAGAAGAAGCCGTATGGTACGAAAACCCAAAAAATGATACGAGCCTTTGGTCCATGCACCAGATAGCCGAAAAGGTGGGTAATGAATCACCGCTATTTGTTGATGTCGACGGAGACGGAAGACCCGATATCCTGTGCAACGATCCGGAGAAGCAAGAAATCATATGGCTTAAATCGCCATCCCAAAAAGGCGATACGGTTTGGAAACGGTATGTAATTGCACACGGGGAAATTGGGACAAACCGGTATACTCACGGACTGGGTTGGGCCGATATGAATGGGGATGGAAGGCCGGACCTCATCATTACCAAAGGTTGGTGGGAATCACCTCCTGATCCAACGCAGGCCGGTTGGACATTTCATCCGGCAGACCTTGGTGAAGATTGCTCACAGATATATGCCTTGGACGCGAAAGGAAATGGACAGTTGGATTTGGTTAGCTCCTCTGCTCACCGGTATGGGATTTGGTGGCACGAAAAAACCACGGATGCAACAGGTGCCACTTTGTGGAAGCACCATGTTATCTTTAACGGATTCTCGCAATCGCATGCCCTGGCCCTGGCCGATATTAATGGAGACGGGCATCCCGATTTGATCACCGGCAAGCGGTATTTTGCACACAATGGTAAAGATCCTGGAGCTTTTGAGCCTGCCGTTTTATATTGGTTTGAATTCAAACCCGGTAAGAATCCGGCTTGGATCCCTCATTTGATCGACGATAATTCGGGTGTCGGTTTACAAGTCCTTGCTCAGGATATCAATAAAGATGGATTAACGGATATTATAGTGGCCAATAAGAAGGGGGTATTCTTTTTTGAACAGCTGAAGCGCTGAATTCCGGGCATTTTGTTTTTCCTCATTTTGAGTTGAAGCGCTGCACCCTCTATGCCCTTTCTATACTGCGGTATCCCGATATCCGGCACCTCTTCGATAGGTTAAGTAATGGGGATGTTTATCATGGTGGTAATGGATGTTTTCGCCATCTTTGCAGCATTAATTACTTATAAAAATGCAGCATTTATGAAATGGTATCAGTACATAGCCTGCTTTTTCGCGGGGCTCTTTATCGCCAACATGGTCCCACATTTTATTCATGGGGTTTCAGGGGATGTTTTCCCAACTCCTTTTTCTACTCCAGCCGGAAAAGGGCCTTCATCTCCCACAATAAATGTTTTTTGGGGGCTTTTAAATTTGGTTATTGGCTATTTGCTCATGCGTGCGGGAAAGGTTTCAAATCAAAAGCCAATCTCAATCATTGTCTTTTTTCTTGGTATCGTGCTCATGAGCTGGATGCTGAGTGTTGCATTCATGGAAAAGCAAATGCAGTTTTAGAAACCGGGTTGAAATTTGTTTATCTCACAGCATTTTAAATAATTTGTCATCAATGCCTGTTGACAACTGTGTCATTGGTTATCATTGAGTATTTGCTTCATCATTAGGTTCCTTACTCTACCCTTCTCGTTACGAATCTCAAGAAAACACATTGAACCTATCACTACCAAACTGATCCCACCCCCCATCCATAATGCAATAGTGATGGATTATTGCTTAGAACAACAGAAAATGATACAGGCTTTATGTGTGAAATATATAACAATTTTCCATAGTTATGTAAGAATCCATGTATCAGGAATACAGACCTTTGTGCAATTATCTGTCCTCTTAGACAGCAAAAAATCACATTCTCCCTGGCATGGTTGATATTGATTAAATTCAGAACTATGGATATTAAGGAAAAAATTGCCAAATCAGGTAAAGTCAAAATCAACAAACCAGAGAACAAAGAACTGGAGAAAGCAAAATCGCATATCATAGTGGAAATTATTGAGTACATCCCCCACTCTGTACTAACTAAAACAATTATCAAAAAATCATCAGGTAACATAAGCATCATGTCTTTTGACTCAGGCGAAGGATTGACCGAGAAGACCTCCCCATTCGACACTTTCGCTCAAATCATTGAAGGCAAGGCAGAGATCGTTATTAATAATGTTTCAAGTTTGCTGGAATCGGGCTCTGGAATAGTTATCCCGGCTCATGCGCCGAATTATATAAAGCCAAACGGCAGGTTTAAAATGATTTTGACTATTATTAAGAATGGCCATTTATGATTTAAGCTTTCCTGGACAAGTCTCAACTGCTCAGGTAAAATATTAACAAAATAGGGATTATGGGTGGTAACATTCTTTCAAGTGCAATTGCTGAAAGGCAGGTCAAAGATATCCAACGTTATCCATGGAAGCCTATCACTGAAACCATTACCAATGGATTTTTTATTGTGGATCCTAAATGGATTGTAAAATATTGGAACAAGGCAGCAGAAAAAATATTAAATGTCAAATCGGATGATATAGTTGGAAAAAATCTCTGGGAAAAATTTGTAGGGCTTATCCCACTCGATTTTTATGATGTCTACCACCTTGCCTTCCTGAAGAATATCCCATTTCATTTTGAAGAATATTGGGGGGAAATGGGGGCATGGTTTGATGTCAGCACTTACCATTGCGATGGTAATTTATCTGTTTCTTTTAAAAGTAGCCGACATTCTAGAAATTATTCACATCCAGACAAACAAGACCAACAACTAAAACTCCTTACTGAATTTTACCGACTTGTCACTGAAGTCACCAACGATTGCCTTTGGGAATGGGACCTTCAAAACAAGGAGGTGTTCTGGATTGATGGGGGGCATAAAAGAGTTTTTGGCTACAAGATAGAGAATGCGCTTATTCCACAGAGTTTTTGGGAAAGTTGCATCCATCCTGAGGATAAGCCGCGGATCATGACAAAATTAAATAAAATAATCAGCAGGGGATCAGGGTATGTATGGGAAGATGAATACCGATTTCTAAAGGCCAACGGTGATTATGCTTATGTTCATGACAGGGGTCATATAATCTATGACGAGGGCAAGACTGCTACCAGGATGATTGGTGCGACCCAAGACATTACCGAAAGGAAAGTCGCTGAATGGAAGGTAATGGAACTCAGTCTGACCAGGCAAAAGGAGATCACTCAAGCAGTTATGATGGCACAGGAAATCGAACGGGCGAATATTGGAAGGGAACTCCATGAAAATCTGAATCAGATCTTAGGTGCGGCCAAACTTTATATAGAAATAGCCAAGTCAGATGAAAAAAATAAGGACATATATCTAGAGAAATCCTCTGGTTTTCTAATGAAGGTTATTGAAGAAATTAGGAAGATTTCTAAGACACTCATCCTTCCGGATATTCATTTTATGGGTTTATCTAGTTGCATAAGGACTTACCTGGATGATTTAATAGAGTCGAATCCGGTAAAAATTACGTTTATCGAGGAGAATGTTATAGAAGACGAGCTAAATGAAAAGCTACAACTGAATATTTATAAAATAGTACAAGAACAGACAAGTAATATCTTGAAACATGCAAAAGCCAATCATGCCAAGATTAATTTAAGCAGGGAGCCAACCGAAATTAATTTGGTGATTTCAGACGATGGAAAAGGTTGCGATATGTCCAAAGTAAAAGACGGGGCAGGTCTTATGACTATTAAGAGCAGGACAGAACTATATCATGGAACCGTTACTATTGTGTCAATACCGGGGAAAGGATATGAATTGAAAGTTATTTTACCCATAACTACAATCTCTGATCATAATAATTAAAGTCGGCGCGTTGTTGATTCTAGACCGCCCTTCAGATCGGCCCGATCGATAAGGGTTAAGCGCTAAACAATCGGGAAATCAATCCCAAACATTTTCGTTGCTTTTGCTTTGTACCCCATGGCCCTAGGATTTATTCGTTTTTATCAGTAATCATTTTATTGACGATGAGCCACTTGTTATCATATAAAGAGGATGGGGCAGATCTTAGATTATCCACGGCCGGCATTAAATACAATAATCTTATTATTCTATCAATTGCATCATCATTTTTCTCCCGGGGATATTAATTTCCTGCATCCATAGTTTCCGGTTGTCTGTATCGATATAATAAGTGCTTTCACCATTTGAGCTCCCATCGATCTCATCTGAAACGGTTACGATCCAAACATCATGAACGCCGCTGTTTTTACTTTGATAAATTCCCTTTTTTACATTTTGGACAGAAGCTTTTATTACTTTGTTTTTTATAGCAGGGTTATAGTCATAAATAGCGATATCTTGCTTAAACCCCTCGCTTAATTTAAGCCATCTGATTAATGTTGGATAAATATTGCTGTCAAAATAGCCTTCGTTTGTTGTATCATTGATAATGGTATTTGCATCTTTTACCTTATCAAAATAATATCCGCTAACGATCTTCCCGAAATTCAAAGTCATTTCGCGTTGTCCATTATATGAGGAATGATAGATTGGCTTAAGTGATTCGGCAGATGCAACAGTCGAATCAATCCAAGGCGATTTCATTTGTTTCATATGGACTTCTGTGACTATGATGACCCGGTCTTTATCCAAGGTAAGTTTCGTCCCTACCTTACCTATTTCATATTTGGAAGTATCTTTCATCGCATACCATGTCATCTGATATTCTTCTTCTTTAATCCATTTTCTTTCTATGCCATTTTTACCAGGGACCAATCTGTTTTGCCCATTCGTCATTAAAGTCAAAAAACCAAAAATAAATGCAAGGAAGTGTTTCATAGATGATGATTATTTTAGTTTAGTTTGTTTATCGAATCCGCCATTAATTGTAGCCGTTAGCTTCTTATTTTCAGATACAAAAAGTCAATAGGTGGACAAAACGAGTTTCCTGCTGAGGCCTGTCTTCCGGTATGGTCTGGATCTTTGAAAACGCATGCTACTCAATCTTGGATTAATGCATTTACTCCTCATTTAAGTTATACTCGCTTCTAAGCGCTTCTAATAGTTGGTGATTCTTCTTTATATAATCTTCATAATAAAGTTGCCTTGTGGCTCTGAGCATGAGCAAATAATATGCGGCAATGGCCTCTGCATGATCTCTTTTGAATTCAGGGAGGTTTCTTATTAAAAAAGCCCCGGTTGAATTGCCTCCGTTTTGCATTAATCCGTCAAGGATCGAGAGTTTTCCATGTTGGGTAAGAAAGTCCTGCCACCTGAAATCATAAAACTGAATGGTAAACGGCCTGGTAAAATCTTCTACAAAATTATATTCCTGGTTGTTTCTGTTCCTGATTTTGGATATGACTACGTCGATATCGCTGATGTCTTTTTGTAAGGAAATGCTCTTCAGGTAACGTTTCGATCCAGAGCTTTTCAATTCATTCAATATACCATCATTTGGTTCAAATATGATTGAGGTTGTGAGAATAAATGACCAGGAAAAGCTTGGATAAAATCTCGACGATAAATGCATAAGATTACTATCCAAAACATAGCTCCTGAAATATTCCATTTCATCCTCTTTTCGGTTGCGAAGCTGCAGTTTATTCTGCATGATGACCGAATCTTCGTACACTTCCTTATACAGGCTTTCAGCATAATCCTTGGCTTTGGAATGTTCAGAAATGGTTTCCCGGATATTTTCGGCAATAAACCCCATTGTCACAGCCAGAAATATCATACAGAATTCAAAAAAATATTCTCTCCATTTCTTTGGTCTATGATGAAGGTCGGGGTGGTGGTGGACTTCCATTATGTTGGTTTGGGCTTAATTAACAGGAAATTACAATGTTTTTATTTTGTTGCCAAACGATCCCATCATCCACAAAATTCAAAATATCATCATTTTTTTTCTTTCCAATGATTATCAGTTTTTGAAGGCATCTTTATTGTAGACACCCAATTCATCGCTGGCGTTTCTTTCCAAGCTCAGTCAATGCCCCCAGAAAAACATAGGTCTCAGAATCTCAAAATTCCAGCACAAGATCGAATTACCTGTGAATTAATTGAGGTGGCTTGTTCCAGCTTGTAAAAAATAAACAAAATCCCATGAATAGTTCTTACCCCAACTAAAATGCGCGTCTTATGATTGGATGGAGCTTTCCGATAAAAAAATTATTGTGCCGATATTTCAATGGGATAGCGCGGGGTGGAGGACGGATAAGCAATACCTTTCTATTGAGATAAAAGATGATTTGGGCAATTTTTCCCAGGTGCTATCCTAAGGCGGCATTCTTGTTCCATTTCGGAAGGTCCACCCCCTTGACAATGAGCCAAAGGCAAAATGATAATTCGCCAACAAAAGCAGGCACGAGAATAACAGGAAAAATGATATCTCCAAATCTTGGAGCAAGAAGCTGTGCAAAACTATTTGTCAGATAACACAAACCAGCTATTTGAATAAGGATTCCTATTGCCTTCGGTAAATAACCCGATCTAAAAATCAAATACCCGTTAACAAGACAGGTAAGACCAAAAAAAATGAGACCTATGCCAAAACCAATATCGTGCAACTTTAAAGACAGGTACATTTGTACGTGCAGCTGATTTGGATCGACTGCCTTCAGGTAATCTTCGCTTCCCAATTGAAGTAATGCCGAAACAAGATTTAATTTGTTAGCAACCAAAACCGCGGTTTGTATCAAATTGAATAAAAGCGCAAGCATGGCAATATTTTTATTGACAGGTCTCAGTAATACATAAATGACCAGCATGATAGGTATGTCAAAAATATGCATTATCAGATCGGCTGCAATCCCCATGCGCCACAGCCCTTGGGAACCAATAATATTGCTGGCTGTTGCTGTAGCATTCCCTTCCACAATGAGTTTGCCTCTTACGAAAATCTCTGCAAAGATTCCAACAAATATTAAAATCAGATACAGAACTCCACCAATCCTCGCATACATTTGAGGAGAAGTTTCAACTTTAAGACTTGCCATTTCAGTTCAATTTTAGGTTCAATTGCCAGGCGGTGAAGGAATAGCTTAATAAAGACCAAAGGTAAAAAAATGAGGAACATGCAGCACCATCCGATTTATAAAATAATTAATACCTCTTGTACCGATTCAGGATCATTGGACATGTTTTCAACTATTACCGGTATTGGCACAAGATCTAGAATTTTAAATATTATTTATTCGCAAATTCCTTGAAAAGTCATTTATTTCAACCGTAGTTCATATAATTCTTCTCTTGACTAAAATGCATTAGTTTCAAAAATCTCCTTAAAGAATATCAAAATCAAATAATGGAAAAAGGAAAATTGTTATCCCAGCTCATCAAGATATGCATACTTTCTTTGACAGGCATCAAAAGCTACCCTCAGATTGCCAATACCCTCTCTGCCGCCGATAAAGTATTCGGCCTATCAAAATTTTGGCAGGAAGTCAATTATAACTTTGTTTACCTCAATAAAATAAACCGCCCTTTCTGGGACAGTACTTATAAAGCACTGATACCCCGGGTGGAGGAAACTAAGAACGACTATGACTATTACAGGTTGCTTCAAAAATTTTGCGCTTTGTTAAGGGACGGCCATACAGAAATCATAGCCCCTCCAATTGAAGGTGTCAACTATATGTATAATACATTTGGAGATTACCTGGTTGTCTTAAAACGGGTTGACAATAAAGTATTCATCAAGAGGACATGGAAAAAAGACATCGAAAAATTTCCTTTGGGCAGCCAAATCATAGAAGTCAATGGATTGCCGACGGAACAGTTTATCAGGGATAGCATAGCTCCTTATATTTCAAGTTCGACGGATTATATGAGGGCCGACATCGCTTCAGGAATGCTTTTAAGAGGTTTTCCGGGATCAAGTTTTTCAATTAAAATTAAGAAGCCAAATGGGGAACAAGCAAGCTATTCGCTGACGCATGCCAAGGTAAAAGACAGTATTTTTTCTACAAAGCCGGGGGAATACAGGGATGAGCAACAGAGAGGATTATTAGAGTATAAGGTCTTTGACAACCATATCGCTTATGTGGCGTTAAATTCTTTTTTAGATCCTAAAATCGATACGCTTTTTGAAAATTTGCTTTCATCATTGGATAAATCAAATGGTATTATCATTGATCTCCGATTTAATGGTGGTGGAGACGATGGCGTGGCCTTCAATATTTTAAGGCATTTTATCAAAGATACCATACTTGTAGGTGCATCATCCACTTTTAGAATTTTCAATCCTTATCTTCAAGCCATCGGAAGGTATGTCAAAGTTGCAGATACGGCTGAACATCCTGACCAAAGAGATGCGTGGCTTCTATATAATGGTTATGCCGTCTACAATAATCCCGGCAGCTTGCAATTGAAAATCGAGAAGGGTATCAAAAAAATATCTGCACCTGTTGTCATATTAACAGGCCTTAATACCGAATCAGCGGCAGAGGATTTTGTAATTGCAGCAGACAATCAAAAGCACATCGTTAAAATTGGCGAACCTACTAATGGGAGCACGGGAATGCCTTATGGATTTGAATTACCCGGAGGAGGATCTGCCCGGATTTGTGTGAAAAAGGATACGTATCCAGATGGTCGTGAATTCGTTGGATATGGGATTCAGCCGGACATAATGGTGGTACCTACTATCAATGACTATCTTGAAAATAGAGATGTCGTGCTTGACGCTGCTCTAAAATATTTCAAAGAAATAAAAATTGTAAAGTGAATGAAGGTTCCAGTCCCGCTTGACGAATTTTTATTTTGCGTTCACTGACCAATTACCCTCTGAAGTCATCGTTTTCTGCGCATTCACCGTTCATTTATTACGGCCCTGAATAAAATTAATTCCTTTACTTCTTCACAGATGATAACGGGCAAGAGTTGTTTGCCAATCGGACGCTTATGTAATAGCCGCGTGATGGAGTTGCTACAGAATGGCATAATTATATTGGATAAAATCAAAGAGTCAAGGGAGGTTCCTTTCATTTGAAAAAGGAAGCTTCGAGGTGGTCTTTTCTATGCTCTTTTTGTTTCCATTTCCGGGAAAAACCCGTCTATTCTTGAGAGTGCAAATAAAAAATAATCTTGCAATTAATTGATCCTCAGTTACTTAAATTATGGCATTTGCATTGGATCAATAAGGAGATAAGGAATTATGAAAAAGGAAAACATACAACAGGAAATTTTGCTCATGACGGAAACCACTTTCTTGTCTGAGGAATTGCTCGAAAACAAGGATTTAGATAAATCCAGTCAACCGAGTGAATCAAGAAAACTCATTGAAGCTTGTTGGAATGGACTTTTGTATTCCTTGATTCCTTTTATTTTTGATCAACCGGCTCAAGGAGAAAGGTTATATCTATGGCAGATCAAAGAAGCCGCCCATTTTCTCGAACTGGAATTCGCACGCTTCCAAGAACCAGTGGACGCGCATTTTTCCATTGACCCTTACCATTTTTTGGAGATTACCCCATTCAATTAATTTCCCTAATTCACCCAAATTAAATAATTATGTCGCACAGACCTTCATACCGTATTGCCTTATTGATCCTAATTCTTGCTGGCATCGCCGTTCTGGTTTGCTGCGATAAGGATACTCGTTCCATTTCATTTCTCAAAAAAAATAGATCAACCATTAGTTTTGCCGGAACCAATAAAGCTCTTTCAGACCGCCGCGTGAAACAGTTTGTCAACCGTTATATCCAGGAGCACAAAGAGTGCCTTGTCAGCATTAGGCAAAGATGCGATTCGACTTTTGATCTAATGGATTCCATTTTTACCCGGTATCATTTACCACTTGAGCTGAAATATTTAGCTGTTATCGAGTCTGAATTGAAAACAAATGCCGTTTCCCATGTAGGCGCAGCTGGACCATGGCAACTGATGCCCGGTACAGCCCATATATTGGGCCTAAAAGTCAGTGGCGTCTGTGATGAGCGTATGAGCTACCCCAGAAGTACTCAAGCTGCGGCCATTTATTTAAGAGACCTTCATGTGGAGTTTGGAGACTGGCTGTTGGTTATGGCGGCTTATAATGGTGGCGAGGGACCGGTCTATTCCGCTATCCGGCAATCAGAAAGCAGGAATTTTTGGGTCATTCAAAAATATCTTCCCCAGGAAACAAGAGAATATGTAAAAAAGTTTATGGCTACTTATTATTATTTTGAAGGGTAAAACGACGAATTAGCGAGAAGAATTTGATCAGAATTGTGGAATATAATTATATAAATAAATGGGAGTTTTATAACGCGGAGCGTAAAACCAATCCATCGCTCCCCGTGGATTGGATGTAAGCGACATTCGTTGATACTTTCCTGGTGAATGATTAACCATGTGAAAGAATGTACATTCCGGTAGTATCTTCAGATGCATCTGTGGTAGCACAAACGAATACCCATTCGGCCATTCACATTTTCTGTTCCATAATTCTTCGCAAACTCTTGATTTCCCCTTAAACGTTCCAACCTATCGTTTCAGGATTCAATATTAGATTGTTCCAAGTCCTTATATCAGGCTCGTTTTTGGTTTCCCCCTTTACATTATTTGATATTTTTTAATTTTTTAAATCCCTAGACCTCCTTTCTTTGCCTATAGAGGTTGATATAAATCTGGTTCGACCGAAATATATGAAAACCATCCACCGTACTTACCGCTATGCGCTATTGCCAAATAAGGTTCAGCAAACCTTGTTAGATAAACATTTTGGATGTGTCCGCTATATTTACAATTACTTCTTGAACCAGCACAAAGAGCAGTACGAGTCGCTGGGAAAGCCAGATAATTACTATGCACAAGCACGCAGCCTGGTAGCCTTAAAAAAGCAGGAAGAAACCATCTGGTTAAAGGAGGTCAATAGCCAAACGCTCCAATTTGCCCTTCGGTGCCTGAACACGGCCTTTACCAATTTCTTTTCGGCAAAGGCTGAGGCTCCCGTATATAAGTGCAGAAAGAAAAAAAACAGCTTTACGGTCCCTCAATTTGCGCGCGTGGAAGGAGACAGGTTGCATTTTCCAAAATTCAATTCAGGGATAAAAATCAACCTGCATCGAAGCCTTCAGGGAGAAATCAGGCAATGTACCCTTAGCCGAACACCGACCGGAAAATACTTTGTGTCCATTCTTTGTGAAGTCGCCCATTCACCCACCAATCCAACTGGTAAGCGTTGTGGGGTAGATCTGGGGATCAAAGACTTTGCCGTCACTTCGAATGATGTTCGATTTAAAAATGGCAGGCACTTCCAAACCTACCAGAGACAATTAGCCAAAGCCCAGCGGCATTTAAGCCGGAAAGTGAAGGGATCAAACAACAGAAAC